>BNJU01000097.1_pt1 | contig 233210 bp, 260 predicted proteins | sample 8539281 | NCBI WGS metagenome assembly BNJU01 (sample SAMD00202456, study PRJDB9452) | human saliva metagenome | isolation source: human saliva | place: Japan
CATAACACATTATTTTCATTTTCCCAGAAATACTCCTGTCATGAAATCAAAACTTTGTCACAATTTTTCTTTAAAGAGACTTTTTAATTGTATGATTTCAGTGTATAATAATCTTACAAAGGAGGAGTTTTTATGATTAGATTTGAGCATATTCTAAAATTTATGGAACAACTGAGGCATAGTGACCTTAATTTGACTATAGAAAACGGTGAAATTTTTGGGTTGATTGGCCATAACGTTGGTGCTGGGAAAACGACGACTATCAGCTTTTGTTGACATCAATTATTGAAGCAGAGTTATGGCAATATCTTTATAGATGATTTCAAATTAACAGAACATCGTGATGCGATAAAAACGATCAGCTTATGTACCTGATTCTCGATATTTTCCTAAATCTAACAGCTTATGAATATTGGCATTTCTATCAAAGATTTATAGCGTTGAAGAAGAAAATTGCCAGAGCGAATGACTAAATTAGCTAACCTTTTTGATATTTCCGATGAACAATTTGAAACCATCGAGAGCTTTTCACATGGAATGCGACAAAAAGTTATTGATTATTGTGCTCTCATTTCCAAATCCAGATATTTGGATTTTAGATGAACCATTGACAGGACTTGACCTAGAGGCCTCTTATGATTTTGGAAGAAAATGATGAAAAAGCATGCTCAAGATGGACATGGTCCTCTTTTCAGTCATGTTTTATCAGTTGCTGAACAATTGTGCGATCGATATTGGTATTCTTAGACATGGTAAACTTATTTTCGTTGGTACTTTAGAAGAATTAAAGGCCAATTATCCGAATCAAGATTTAGAAAGTATCTACCTTGAGTTAGCTGGACGAAAGGAAGAATCAAAGTGGTGATGAGGAATGAGCTATAGAACTATTTGGGAATTGATAAAAATCAATATTCTCTATTCAATCCTCAAGCTTTTAACGACTGTTCACGAGAGAGAGCCCTGATAAGCAGATTGCAGCCTATAAAACAGTTTTTAAAACAGCAACTCTTCTTACTTATACTCTTTTATTTGTTTACTCTACCATGTGGGTGGTTGATTATTCAAATCAAGTGGTTATTTTTCTTTCCAAGTCCTTTTAGTACTATTGCTATTGTTTCAGGTTCACAACACTCTTTGCTGTATTTTATGATAGTAATGATACTAAACTCTACCTTTCCCTTTACCAGTTAAAGAAAAAGAAGTTTATTTAGCTAAATTGATTTCGTCTCCAGGAGGAAGTCTTCCTTTTCTTATGCCTATTATTTCACTTTTGGAATTGCTTACTGTGCAGATGACGCATTCTATTTTATTAGCTATTATAGCGACTATTATTAATTTCTTGCTGCTATTACTTGCTATCAATTGTATCAACATTATTCTCATCTATTTGATTGGACAAGTTTTTGGTCAAGAGTGTTTCACACTGATCTCAACAATTCTAATGTTCTTTTCAACAGCTTTGGCTATCGGAGTACTGTTTTATATTCAGTTTACTAATCAATCAGTAAATGAGAGTGGTCAGGTTAAAATGATGAGTCTACCTTATTTTAGAGAGCTTTCATGATATCGTCATTAATCCCTTTTCAACCGCAAGTCTTTTAAATTTTTGGTTAGGGAATCACCATAACTATCATTTTGTTAGTTTTTATTCAACGTACGATTATTTCTCACTATTTTGAACAATTTTATCCATTCAAGAAGGACAGCCTACTAGAGGTTAAATTAAGAAGAAAAGATGTTAGTTTTAGCTAATAACTCTTCGCAAGCATCATTTAGATACTCTCAAAAGATGCGACACTTCTTATCAAAGTTATTTGATGCCTTTGATTTTTATATTGCATTTATAGGACCGATTCTTTCATCAGGAAGATCTCTTTTTCAACATATTTCATCTGACTTTTTCGGAATAGCTTTATTATTGGCATTATTTTGGGAAGCTTTTATTGCAACTCCTACTAGTTTTATGGGGTCGGAATTTCTCTGAGAAAATTATACCTTTTTAAAAACTTTACCAATTTCTTTTTAAAAACATTTTTGAAACAGAAATTCTATTATCTTTTAGCAGTACAAGCTGGTTTCTTAGTCTTTATTTATTTTCGATAATAGGCCTCTTTTGTTAAATATTCCAATTATTCTATTAATCAGTTTTATCATTGGAATGGTACTTTCAACTTTATCTTGGGGAATTAATATACTGGCGTGATTATCGTCTTTAACACTTCATTGGCAAAATGTGGCGCAATTATTTTCAAGAGGTTCATGTGATGGTTCCTTATAGCAGTAATTTTTGGAAATTTACTTATTGGTAGCTTTTTATTAGTATTAGCCGTATTGTTTCTCTTAAAACTTCAGTTTTAGGAGTTGGAATCGCTGGTTGTTGTGGTACTACTTCTCTTTGGAGGATTACATTGCTTTATCCAACAAGATGACAGAGCATGATTTAATCGAGATTTGAATATCTCATATGTAGAGACTTAGATTTTTTATTCTGGTCTCTAGTCTAAGACAAATTCCGTTTATTTTGGGTTTATCTGGTTTATTTAGTGTTATCAAAAGGGTTTGCGCGGCTGATGATAATGGCAAGCTTGTAAAATATCTTCCAACACTTGATCACGCGGCGAGAATCGTTTACTGGCATGTTTAAACCTTTGCAAGATTCCGGGTCCGATAGCATCAAACGTCCCAGACGTTGAGCGATTTTGTAGCAATATTTCCTGATTGAGAGATCTGGGAAAATAAAGACGATCCAGCTTGTCCTGCTACGTCACTTTCCGGCGCTAATTTTGGCTGTTGTCGGTACAAAAGGCAGCATCAAATTGAAGTTCTCCATCTAAAGGTAATTTCAGGACGAAGTTCTTTAGCAATGCAGGTTGCTTCTTGAACTTTTTCAACTCGAAGCCTTTGCACTGCCTTTAGTAGAAAAACTCCAGCATAGCGATTTTAGGATCAATATCATTTTTGCTGTGTCTGCTGTATTGATGGCAATTTCAGCTAATTCTTGTTCATCCGGTTCCAGTAACCCGAGTGGCGCAGTCTGCGCAAAAATCAAAACGTTGGTCGGTGGTTTACGATTCGTTAAGAAGACACCTGATGTTCGCAGAAATTCCTGGTTTCGTTTGATAATTTGAGTGCGGGGCGAACAGTATCCTGTTGAATGAGATAGCACCAGAAACCATACCATCTGCTAAACCGAGGTTTACTAACATCACACAATGGTTGACGTCTTTCAATAGCTCGCTCCAGCATCTTCAGCTGGTTGCTTTACCTTTGCGAATTTCTACAAATTCTTGCTTTCATATGTTCCGATCTGTATAGTCTTCGATTAATGAGTCGTATAGTGCACGATCAGCAAAACCGAGCTTTGCATCAGCAAAGTCGGACTTCAGTTGCATCTCTCATCGTGGTTCAATCAAACCTTCAAATTTAGAGACGAGCAGCTGCGAACAACACGTCATCATGCTTCAGGAAAACGATCTCATGCTGACCGTTTTCTCTCAAAGCTGCCAAATAAAGGAAGCGAATACCCATATGTAAATACCCTATCTAATGTTTTTGTAAATCTATGATAACGCTTCTCAAGGTCTTCTGTCAAGGAACTATTAGCCTGCTGTATGTTCTTTGGAAAAAGGATCACACAAAAGACAAAAATGGCAGTGAAGAGCTTGTCTTTTTAAACCATACTTTATTTCTCCTCCATATAAATCATCTCCTAAAAGGGAAAACCAATATGAGCAAAGTGTACACAGATTTGCGATTCGGCCAGAAGTTGAATATCAACCAAGGCGATATCACCGTCTTTCGAGCTAATGCTTTACAACCTGTATGCGCATAGTTTAGCAGAAGGTGACACAGCGTAAAGTGATACTATCTTCCCGGTCTTGCAATAGGAGCGATTGATCTCTCCTCGATCAGGCAGTTGCCCTTGTCCAGAAACAAAGCGCATAATATCGTGGTCTTCTTTTGCGGCTGCTTATCCGGCCTAACGCGAGGCATAATGACCATAGCTTGGCTAAAAGCATAAGACCACTAGTATCATATCAAAGCCTTGTTACAATATGGATTTGCTTATTGGGATAATCTGAGGATAATAATGATCTAACTCAAAATTGGCTATATGGTGTTGGTATGTGAGATGCTTTAGAGACCTTAGCACAACCAGCAGGTTTATCCAAAATTAAAAATGTTCATCTTCATAAACAATATTCAAATCATGCTTAATAGGCTATGTAAAGGTTTCGAGGCGCTTCTTGGTCCGTGTGTGTAGTTGCCGAGTCGCCTATATCAAGAAGATAGATAGCATTTTCTTCTTGATCATTTACTAATGTTGACCGCCTTCGATTTGATTTTGGCTAACAAGAGTCTTAGAAATATCGTGGCTAAGAAAGTTTTAACTTTTACTTTCGATCAACAGTGAATTCCAAACCTCTGAGATCGAAATCTCCGATTAAAGCATCGTGACGCGTTCCCAAAACTAGTGACAACGGTGTTGATACAAAGCTAATACGATCAATTTCATATTCAATTTAGCAACATTTCGAGTGCGTATAGGTTTATTATCAATAGATGGTTTCATAAGACTAAGCGTTTGGAGACGATTTCAATTTTGTCTAGGGACAATAATGGGAGCTTCCTAATGTTCTAAAAGACACGATTGTTAGGGCTTGATTTCTGTGACTGTGAGGCTTCAATGGTCGGGTGCAAACAGCTAATGATTTATTGCCTAAGCGGTGCTTCCGGTTGCGATGGAAACAGAAATGCCGTCTCCTCGAAAACGCTCAAATGAACCTTATTGATAACTTGACATCTGCTACTGTGGTTTTCAGATTCTTCTAATAGTAGCCTCGTTAAGAGCTCTCTGGATGTTAACTGACGACCATCAGCTAACATGTGCAGTCACTTTTAAGATGAGGATAAGATGCCTTTTCATGCCTTTATCAGAATATGAATTCTCTAATGACCTATCGACTTCAAAATGCTGATAATCAGTATAAAACCTAGATGTCCTGTATGAATACCAACAAATCTAACGATGATCCAAGCACTTTTCATATACATATGAAAAGGCGAGACAAACTACCATCTCACCAAATCGTAATAACAATATCAAGTGGTTAGATAAAATCTATCATCATTTCTTAATATTGCAAAAAGTTTTGCTGTTGTTAGGCGTTTACTGATATTTTTCCATTTGCTATAATAGCAACTTTAATTTTTATCCGGTAAAGTTCATCTGTCATCTCTATTTCCTACCACCATCGTTTGGCTTTCTAGTCTCGGCATCAAATAATGGTTATTGGCTTCATAATGTCATCATGAATCTGCTCGCATTTTCCTCGTCTAATTGAAAAGCAATTTTGAGTTAATTCAACGTCTTTTAATATCTTCGAGGAAATTCACCATGGTGTTGTAATTGAGAGGTGTTCAATTGTTGCCCAAAATTCATAGCTAGCGTTCGTTTGAATTTCAGCCATAATAATTCTTTTGTCCGCTAATCGTGTCAACAGGATGTTCAACAATAACGTGATGAGGCGATAACCGCTGGGTTTTAAGTATTGATATAATCACGTTCTTGTATCACTTTCATGTCTTTGCGTTGACGTAAAGCTCTAAAACATCGTTGACATCATCAACCAAACTGAACCATAATTCTTAAACCCGCGATATCCTGCATATCTTGAGTGAGGTTTCCTTTTTAATTCCTCGTAAAACCATCTTTGATACTTTCGATTGGTTTTAACAGATCCTGTCACTGATTCAATTGGTGAATGACGTGTTTCACCAGAGGTAACTTTGCGAATTCCTCTGAGACTTAATTTTTGAATTCACCTACTGCCTGAATATAAGGGTCCAGAAATTCTTCCCAATTCATAAGTTTTCAGCCTCCTTTCTTGTCAAAAATAAGACTTTTGTATAGAAATTAAACTAATTTAGAATGTATATACGAGATCTATTTTTCCAGCTTAAAAATTTTAGCTCTGCAAAGCTCGATTCTAATTTCGCTGTGCGAGGCAAAGCAAGCCCCAAAGCAAGATTTAGCTGTGTTAAAAATGGCGGGAACATCAATGCTTCTGCTACTTGGGAAAGATTTGAGACTGAGACTAAAATGCTTAATTGAAGACAGGTTGCGGACAGCTGCGAAAAGATGAGTTCTCCTAGAATCTTAATGTTTCTGCCTCCTACTCTCTATTTGCCTTTATCTGCGGATGCTCAATGCCTTTTGTGTCTTGTGTCCTGAACTTGGGTATGGAGATACTCTGGATTCTTGAAATCATTCACTGGATGATAATTTCACCTGCGGGCGACTCAAAAAGACTTTTCTTCAGTGAATACTTCATTATATCATAATAAATAAACAGCTTATAGGAGATGAACCATGTGAAATTGAATACAAAACACTTTTGACTAAAGAAGAATTTAATCGTATCCAAAAGACTATCTGCAACAAGTTGAGACAATTGTACAAACCAACTATTACTTTGATACAATTAATTTTGAGTAAAGACCCATAAAATGTCTCTGCGCATCAGAACTTTTACTCATAGTGCGTAGCTTTGAAAGGTTCCAGATTGGAGTAGAATACAATCATCAGTTAGAGTCTGACGAGGCTCAAGAGATTATAAAAAGCAAACAATTACCCAATATTGAGATAAAAGCAATTTCCTTATCCGAGCGGAATTAACTTGAAAAGCAAGTTAACCAGTCTTGAAATCCTGACAACAACACGTCGTGAAAATTAATACGAAAATCGGACTTATGGCTCTTGACTATAATTGCTACGCAGGTCGGCAAGATTATGAACTTGAATTAGGGTTACTGATGCTCAAAGAGTGGGCTGATTTTGAAGCGCTCAAAGGCGAACCATATTAAATTTCGAAATATGCTAGAAGTAGGGTGCACGTTTTCTGCTACTAACTGAATAAAGCCCAAGGACAAAGTTTTTGTTTTCTTATTTTTATTAAAGAGATGATGAGATCGATAAAATGATTTCAGAATACAAAAGGGCCTATTAACATGTCTAACGCTACATCTGACAAACACTTAAAACTTTTCTTTGACTTCAGCCACAGCCATTGCTGAAAAATTGCAAAAGTTGTTGGTGTGCATTAGGAAAATTATCTTCTCGTCAGTTCTCGCTGACGGTGAAATTATGATTAACATTAAGGAAAGAAAGTGTTCGCGCACGATATCTATGTCATCCAATCAACCAGTTATCCGGTTAATAATCACCTTTGGGAACTTTTAGTATGGTTGATGCTAACGCAAACGCGCAGTGCTTGCAGTGTTAATGTTGTCATTCACTTATTTTGGCTATTCGCGTCGAGATCGCATCGCTGCTGCGTCGTGAACCTATTACGGCAAAATTAGTTGCTAATATGCTGGTTAAAAGCGGGTGTTGACCGTGTGCTAACCTTGCCTTAGATTTACGTCTACTGTACAGGTGCAAGGTTTTCTTTGATATTCCTGTTGACGATTTATTTACTACACGCTTATTTGCAGATCACTATACCAATCTTGGTTTGTGTAGCGAAGATATTGTAGTGGTCAGCCCTAAAAATTCTGGTATTAAACGTGCTCGCAGTCTAGCGCAATACCTTGCAGTGCACTATTGCTATTGTTGACTATGCTCAGGATGATGATTACTTCGCGTGAAGAAGGATTTATATTATCGGTGAGGGTAGCAGGCAGCTGTAGTGATGATATTCTTAATACCCGAGAAAAACGTTTGCAGGGGTCCGCCAAATTGTTGCGAACGCAGCGCTGCTGAAATTTACGCTGTTGCTGGTCATGGATTTGTTTGCCAGCGGTGCCACTGAAGAATTTTGCAAGCAGCTCCTGTAAAGATATCTTGATTACGGATTCTGTTTACACGGAACAAGTGCCTGGCAATTTATTATTTGTCTGCTAGCGAGTTAATTGGAGAGGCAATCATTCGCATTCATGAAAGACGACCGGTAAGTCATTGTTTGTATAATCGTGTAAAGGAGATGAAGCTTGAGATTTGTGATTTATTTTGATAATGCTGCCTTCTCCTCTCTCACCTCCTTCAGTCATAAACGCTATGACCAGACGTTGATGACTTCTGTTTTGTAATCCTTCTAGTATTTCATGCCCTTGAGTAGAAACAGCTAATAAGGTCTTAAGAGAGCGTCGTCAACAAGTTGCTCAGATGCGATGTAAAATCGCGAAATATTATTTTTTACTTCGGGTGGACAGGAGCAATAATGCTGCCATTAAAGGTTGTGCTCTAGCAAATCAGTTCAAGGAAGTAAACACATTATCTCCAGCAACATTGGTTATCATTCTGTTTTATACTCTTGATTACTTGAACAACGTTTTTGGTTTTGATGACTTTACCTTAATCTATCAAGGTAGGATGCTTATGCAACAAGTTAAAGACAGCTTGCGATCTGATACGATTTAGTATCTATAATGTTTGCTAATAATGAAACAGGGAGATATATTGCCAATTCGAGAAATCAGCAGTATGATTGAAACATCAGACGGTTTTCCACGTTGATGCTGTTCAAACAGTTGGCAAACTGCCTATTCACCCTAAAGAACTAAGCTTGATTTTCTTTCCTTCTGCTCATAATTTCATGGTCCAAAGGGGGTGGGATTCTGTATGTTGCTGATAATCTTCATTTGATAATCTGCTTCATGGGGGTGAGCAAGAAGAAACGGCGTGCCAGTGCGAAAATCTCATCGGAATTGTTGGTCTTACTCAAGCTTTAAGGATAGTTATCTTCATCAGGAAAATGTGTTTTAAACTGTATTGACGGACTCGAAGTTATTCTAGATGAATTGGAAGGTTTAGATTACTATCTTAATTTCTAATGAAGTGCTCTTCTCATGTTATTAATATTGGTTTCCCTAATTATAATAATAGTATTTACTGACACAATTAAATCATGGGTTGCAATTTCAACTGGTTCCCGCTTGTACGGCTGGTACTGTTGATCCCAGTCATGTCTTGGTATAAAATATGGATTAAATTCTGTACGGCTTCCGAAGTCAATACGTATCAGTTTTTTCAGACTTGAATACTCCAGATGAGGTTAAGGCATTAGCAGTAAAATTAAAATTATAGAAATAAAATGGCTTTTTGAAAAACAATACAATTACCTGATTGTAAGTACAGTTATACAATCAGCTCTAGTAAAAAATTTACCTACAAGATACGACTTTTGCAAAACAAATTAGAGTGATACGATTAAATCGCCTATTAGAAAGGTTTCTAATAGTGGAAGGTTTCCGTTAAAAATTACAATCAATAAGATTTGACAGCTTTTAAATTAACTGTACAGATAAGTCTGGTCTTCAGCTTTGCAGAACATTTCAAATCGAAGAGAATCTTGCATTATTCAGGATAGATTTTATTTTAATGGACAGTTTGGATTGAACGTGATATTTTGAAAGAAGAAGTTAGATAAAAGCAAGTAAGGTCTAACGGTGTTTAATATACTGGAGCCGTTAGTTTAATACAGAGATTGGAGAATTTTTTAACAATCTTATATCGTGGTTTGAAACAAAAAGAAAACTTTACTCTATCAATTAACAATTGCCCATATAGTATGACCACCCGTTAGACGGGTGGTCATATTGATATAAAACTAAAGACTATATAAAAATGTCTCACAAGCCTTCAAAAGATGTTGCATTTTCACAAACTTTTTACAATAGTATATAGAAAAAGGAGGAAGTACAGTGACTTTCGATAAAACTATCCTAAAGGCGACGATCAAGCGTTTATCACTTTATTACCGTGTTTTAAACGCTTCCATTCAGAAAATATAGAAGAGCAAGTTCTAGAAAGCAAATAGCGGAAGCCATTGGTATCGATTCAGCGACAGTTAGACGTGATTTTTCTTATTTTGTGAGGATTGAGCCGTCGTGGTTTGGTTATGATGTTAAAAAAACAATGAACTTTTTGCCAGTATTCTCAATGATACATCAACTACGAATGTCCTTCTTGTGGGGTTGGCAATAATGGTCGTGCTCTCCTGGTTATCGTTTTCATGAACGTAATAAAATAAGTGCTGGCATTTGATACAGATATTAACGAACAGGTCGGTCCGACGACAAGTGACAGTATTCTATTTACGGCATTTCTAGTATAAAAGAAAATTGAACTGGTACAGACGTTCAAACAGCTATTTTAACAGTTCCTAGCAGTAAAGCTCAAGAAGTCGCCAATATACTTATTGATGCTGGGATCAAAGGAATCTTGTTTTCACCTGTTCATCTTTCCTTGCCAAAGGGTTGTTGCTCAATATGTCCGATTTAACTGGCAATTACAAACTCTAACCCATGTTTTTGTGAATCAAGAGAATAATTCTAAAAAAGATAAATAAGGAAGTTGAATAAAACCTATTATTGAGTATTTCAGACGTGAAAGGCCATGCTAAATTTCCCGGTATCACTTGGTCTTATACACCATCTGGTTATGTCAAGGGGTTCAGGAAGCTGGCGGTCTACGCTAGTTATCCCCTATCAGTGATCAGTTTGCCGAATATTATGTTTCAATGATTGATAAACTATATCTTAACCGGCGGTCAAAATGTTGACCCTGTTTTTATGGTGAAGACAAAGATACAAGTGATAACGATTTTATTTGGCGCGTGGTTATTTGAGTTGCTCTCGTTGAAGAACGATTAAGCAAGAAAAACCTATTTTTCTGTTTGCCGCGGAACCAATTAATGAATATTGCGTGGGTGGCTCATAATCAAGATATTGGAACACCATTGGCCGGGTCTCCTGCAGCTATCTCGGCAAAAATATGCTAATTAAGCCCTAATACCGCTCTAGAAAAATTTACGGCACCTCTCTTCGATTAATTTCTTCCATCATCAGAGCATTAAACATCTTGCGAGATGATTTGAAATTATTGCTTATGATCCTACTGATAGTACTATTGAAGTGACGTCTCGTAATTCTGATATCACTTTCTGGGTGTTCAATGGCACCTGAACTACGCCCAGAATCACGAAAAAGAGGATCGAGAACTTTTCAATTATGTTGTTAGAGAGCTTTAAACAGAATCTGTTTCCTCACAAAAACTTTAATATTCTTTTTCCCCGACAATAATATGATCTAAAAAGGTGATTCCTAAATCATCACCTCGTTTATTTTTCCTGTAAATCTTGGTCATTCTCGCCCAGAATAAGTTGAACCTGAAGGATGATTATGGACAATAATAAGTGATATTTACATACTTTTACAAGCATAATGAAGGATTTCTCAAGGGGTTCAGCAACAGATCGTCTATTGCCAATAAAGCAACATTTTTTTCACACTGATTTTGGTGTCAAGATATATAGCAATAAGGTGTTCCTGTCTCTTATCGCCTAATTCATATCATTATTTTAGCTAAACGTTCGCGCCAAAATACGTTCTTTAAAATTGTATTCAACAGTTGGTTCTTTTGGATAATTCAGCATATTTTAATTTCTACTGATCATTATGACCGATTCCTTCAATTTCCTGCTGGATTCTTCTAAGGATAAGCTGCGAAAATCAATGACTATCTAAACCATTTAAAATTTTTATTGAGAGATTGAACATGTTTCCTTTTGCAGTACCAGTTCATAATATATAGCCAATAATTCTTGATTACTCAAACTTTCAGGACCATAAGTCATGAGACGTTCTCCAGGCAATAGTGCTTCTTTTGCAGAATGGATTGAATACATAAAGATACCTCCACTATATTATTCGTGTCAATTCATTCGACTCAAAAATAAAAGATTTAGATTTCTCAGGCAGAAGTCTAAATCTTTTTAGATAAACAAAGATAACATAAGTTAAAAACACAAATAATACAAATAGAGAACCGATAGACTAGTATTCTGCAAAAAGCGATTCTTATGATTTTATCATAACGAGCAATAGATTTCGCTGTAAACACTAAACCAATGGAAGCGAATTGTCAAATAAGAGAAGAATTCCCATAATCAGCCAACTCCTAATAAGCCAATCGTCGCACCAGCCCCTGTAATGGTTTCATCTTCAATATTATCTTTAACTTGATATTTACTAAAGAAAACAAAATAATATTTACTGGTTAGTATTGAATAGAAACATTAACTTTAATGTGAAAATCACTAAGCCAGTTTATACTTACTTTTTGTATAAAAATTGATAAAAGATAATCATCATAATGATATGTAGACTTTGATCAATAAGAAAAACAGCTTTAATTTTGATAAATGACCTATCCTTATAGAACAGTTTAACAGTGGTACCACTATCAATAAGAGCATGACTAAGAAAATCAAAAGATAATACCAAAAAGATGAGGAATCACAACATAAGTAGTATTAAAGGTAAAGCAACAATGATAAGATGTACGATAAGATAAGTCAGTTGGAAGATTTTAAATCAGCCATTTCTGGCTTTGCCACTGAAAATCAGCCAAAATGGAAGCTATCAAAAGGGCGTTAAGACAGGATTACCTGACAAAAAACTGTGATATAACATTTAGTTTAGTCATCTCTTCTCCTTCCTAATGGCAGCATTTAACAGTAAGGTCAGCTACCTTTTATTTCTGAGGTATATTTTTAATCCATGGATTTAGACGTTTATTGAAACTGCTGGGGCTTCGTCAAGTTTTCCGCCATTTTTGTAGGGGGTACTATCATAAATCCCCTGTATAATAAGCCGTCAATTACTTCATGTTGAGTAACTGTCCACTTTGATTTTATAAATTCACAGGCAACAAATAGCATTGATTGTTTAGCTCGTTTCTGTATCTTCTAAAATCAACTGCTAAATGGTTGCTTCATAATCATTTTATCATGAATATAATCAATAGCAGCTCTGGCATGCCAGTAAAGCAGGCCATCTGAACCGATACTCATTTCGGGGTTGATTTCAGTTAAATACCGCTTCCTCCAAACAGATTTGGTAGGTTTGAAACCAAAGTGCAATCTCATCAATAATTTGAAAAATTTGAGGATTAGGAACCAATAAAGCTTGAAATTCATCACCAGTTGTAATGGTAAAAGCTGATTTTAATAGTTCTTTATGTTTTTATTAATTTGATTTAGAGATTTTGCAATTGTTTTGACTTTTAGGGCGATTGGTTATGGCTTTTGAAATGAGATCTCGCCAATAATAGCGATGTAAATCATAAAACACTCCTTTAGTTTCCGTTATAACAGAAATTTTATAAATTTCTGTTATAATGGAAAACTATATTGTCATAAGATACCTCTTTAACTATTAATAATGATAAGCAAACCTTGTCTTATCTTAAAGCAATCCTGTTTTCAGTCGATGATACAAAACAGCATAGTTATAGTTACGATAGTGACAATGATGGATATGTAAAATGCTACTCTCTACCAGATATAATAATAAGTAACCTAACTAAAGAACACCATTAGGTAAATGAATAGCAGTTGATCGCAGTTTGCTTAAAGCGAAAGATACCAACCGATTATCTACTGTTACCACTTGTCCTTTATATCTGTAAAAAGGATAAAAATAATTCCTCCCTGCTGACTTTGTAAAAAGTCCTAAAATTAACCGGACTTTTCCATATACTGGAATAAACAACATTCTATCAATATTATTATGAGAAATGCAGGTCGTCGCCATTTAAGACTCCATTACTAATAGTCAATAAAGGTAAAATATAAATGAGGCTAACTTGGTAAAGCAATGATTATAATTTGTATTTTGTGCAGGAAGACCATTATAACGATATTTTATACTATTGCTGAGATTCTGTGAAATGATTCTTTATGATATAAAGTGATTTGTTATTTTTCTGCGTTTTTGGCTTTTTCATTCTTTTAGCCATTTTCTTCATAGTGTTTCATAGCAAATTCCTTAAACCTTACCTTTGAGTCCCCCACCAAACATTTGACTCATATCCATGATAGCTTCCGCTCGACTCCTGACTGTATCTGGCATACCGCCTTGTCCCATCATTCCTTCAAGAGCGAGTGAGTCCATGTTTTTAGAGCATATTATTAGGATTAATCATTTGTGTTCATGACCTTATTCACATCACCAGTTGCGACACCTTTGCCATCATCTTCTTAGCTTGATTAAAATCTTTGATGAGATTTATTGACATTAACAAAGTATTACCAGAACCAGAAGCAATACACGACGTCTGCGGCTCGAGTTAGGAGGTTAGGATTCTCACGTTCTTCAGGTGTCGTGATGATGCGATGGCGCGTTTTCCCAGCAATTTCATCCTCATCAACTGACGTTGGAAAGAGCTGATTATTAGCCATGCCGGGAATCATTTTAGAATATCTTGATTGGTCCCATGTTTTGAACTCCCGATCTGGTGTTGTTCAGTATGAAATCATTGAAGTCAAAGGAATTCTCGCGCATTTTTCAGCTAGTCCTGACTTTTGTTCATCAATCATCTGGCTTGCCTTCTCAATTAAGGTAAGCAAGTCTCCCCATTCCCAAAATCCGAGAGGACATACACGATCTGGATGGAAGGCTCTCAATATCGGTAATCTTTTCGCTCAGTACCAGTGAATTGATTGGTTTTCCAGTGATTTGACGGAAGCTTGGAAAGCGCAACACCACCGCCAGGTATCCCCATCAATTTTATGTAAGATAACGGTGACCTCTAATTGTTGGTTGAATTCGCGTGCAGCATTTGCAGCTTCTTGACCAATCATGCTATCAACAACCGAGAATTTGATTAGGAGTGGCTAAAGCTTTGATATCTACAGCTCGATCATTAATTTCTCATCAATTTAGCAAACGGCGGCTGTATCCAATTAAAACATAGTCGTTACGATTTTCTTTGGCCAGAGCCAGACCTTGACTTACAATCTCAACTGCTGAATAACTCACTGTCCCCATGTCAAAAACAGGTGCGTAATTTGCTGATCCCAAAAGTTTTTAACACGGTCAGTCTTGTGCAGTCGGTAAATCTGCGACAATCATACGAGGACGATGCATTTTCTTCTTTCAACTAACTTATTATGCAAGTTTGCCAGCAAAAGTAGTTTTACCAGCCCCTTGAGACCGACCATCATGATAATGAGTTGGAATTTTGAATGATTTTTCAATTTCAGTCGTTTCAGAGCCGAGGACTGCTGTCAGTTCTTCGTTAACAATTTTAATAGATTTGTTGGGAAGGATCCACAGGTATCTAATAACCTCATGTCCAACAGCGCGTTTACGAACACGCTTAATAAATTCTTTAACGACAGGTAAGGCGACCAGCGTCTAATAAAGCGAGGCGTTTCTTTGGTGACTTCCTGTACATCATCTTTTCAGAGAGTTTGCGTTTGCCGCGTAAATTTTAAAGACACCTTTAGCAAACGTTTCGAGTTAAACTTTCAAAAGCCATAATATTTCTTCTCCTATTAAATCTTAATAAAGGCTTGCTAACTAAAGACGGGTGATAAAATCAGTATGTTCTCACACTCTTCTTACGACGTCAAGAAAAGCATATGTCACTCTTTTGGTCTCTATTATCCCGTAGTCGTCGATGCCAAATCTTGTTCTGCTAGATAGGAATCATTAGGATATTTTCATTATAGCATCAAAAATTTCACCGGACGACGTAGTCAGACCACATATGAAGTTTCATTTCATAGTCTTCTAAAATCCGGTTCGCGCAATATTGTCATAAACAGCTTGGCGACTAACGTCAAATTCTTCCTTTCAATTTCAGCTAAGCTATAATCATCTGCATAATATAGCTCAATATAATTCATTGCTTATCTGTCAAAAGCGCCGCATAAAATTCAAAAAGCGCATTCAATTCGATTGGTTTTCGATCTCCACCAGGCTCTATTTTACCATATTTAAGCCTTAAAATCTGTAGCTTATGGGAAAGAAAAGAACAAAAAGCTTTTAATTAAATGAAGAGGCAGAACTTGTGTTCTTACCATTATTCTGTTATTACTTGTCCAAAGATACAACCTTCTTGGGATGTTCTTTAATCCATTTTTAGCTGCTGCTCTGGAGACATACCATTGATGTGATGTCCGTACTGCTTCCATGTCTTTTTGCGTCAGTGAGACTGTCAATAATTTTATTTGCTTTTGAGTATATCTTTCTTCAGACTTTCGTGTAATAGAATGAGATGCTTTCCATTACTACCAAAATCTTTTTCGAGATCTTAGATATTTCAGTTTATATTTAGCCAGGCTTGTCAGTGTGGAGACAAGCAGTTACAACAATATCTTTCTTATTCTTAATCGCCGATCCAAGCTGTTGTCATTGCACCTGTCAGAAGCAGAAACCAATTTCCCAGCTGATAGAATTGCTGTAGGTTTCAATGCTTTGTTGGCAGCTTTCATGATGCCTGCACCGGGTTCGATACCGGTAATCTTTTTATCCAGCCCGATCGGTCAAATCTTCCAATACGATTAACGTCATGTGAGTTGTCAGCTAGACCTAATTGCTCCCTTAAGATTGGGTCCTAAATCAGCGATGTCTTATTCTTATATTTTATATTGATCTGCATATGGTGTTTGGTAGCAAGCACTGACCATTGCATCAGTTTCACCTTTGATCTTTGGCTGTCATAACGGCATTATCAAGGAGTCATTTCTGCGTCTGTATCCTCCCGATCTTTCCAGACCTGAGCTAAAACTGTTTGTGGAGCAACTTCGGAATCCCATTCTACATGGATAATTTAATGACCGCCACCTGCTGATTGTCCCTTGAACAACAAAGTCGGGCAATTCCGCACCAGAACAAAACAGAACAAAGTGCAGCCATGCAGCTTAATAATTGTGTTGTTTTGTTCTGATTAGCATCTTTTGTTCTTTGATTGGCGGTCTGTCTAAAACGGTCAATAGTCGTCTTCACCGTCACCAGTAGCAGGTCCATTAGCAAAACCTGAATGACCGTGTCGGCATGTTGTAAAGCAGATAAAACACCACGACCTGGCCCTGGGAGGCTCCGATCCTGAGATCCTGTTACTCACCATTGAGAGAGCCAGCATAATAGTTTTGATTGATACCAGCCTTATAATTGTATTTTGGCAAAGAGTGGTTCAACTTTAAATAATTTTTGGCGCGAAGTACTACCAAAAGCATCAGCTGCACTCAATCAATTCCGTTGGAATTTCCACGAATGGCAAGATTAGTAAAACGAGACAGGTAGGCGGCAAAGCAAAAATAGCAGATGCAAAAACACCGGGTGCGATACCGATACCAAAGAGGCGACAGCGGGAATTAAACCAAAACAAAGGCTGGCATAGAGTTGCATAAAAATCAAAATAGGATTGATAATTTAGCTTGACAGTATTGTTTTTGTGCCATCAAATTCTAAAGGAATGCCAATCACAATAGAAATAATAAAACTGAGATACCAATACTAGAAAGGTGAAAAGTGTTGACTAAATCATCCCAAAGACTTTGATTGTAGATGAGCAAACCCAATAAGGTAAAAAGTTGGTAAGGTCCATCTAGCTAGCTGGGACGGCGGCAAGCGTCACTAGAACAATTTCAGCAGTAAAGGATTAACAAATAAAGGTGTATTTGTAATCCCATCCATAATCAGAGTGTTCCGACTGACTGAGATAAAAGATTAAACAAACCAGAGAAAGGTATGTGTGTCCAGCAGTTGGTCAAATCCTCGACCAATCAGCAACAGGTGAGTTTCCTCAACGTGTCATAAATTCAAAACTATTCTTCCTCCTTCTGTACTTCTATGTCATCCTTTGCGTGTGAGAGCTTCAATAACTCGACAACTGAGTAACACCTGATGGGCGATGTATCATCTGTCCTGCAATCGGTGCAGCAGAATCATGGATTAAAAGGCATAATGCTCCGCTAATAACTGTATCTTTCAGAGCGTTCGAACGTTAGGATCAACGGCCTCCTTTAAAAGCTGCCGTCTGGCCTCAATAGCAGCTTCGGCTGACCAGTGACCCCATCAATTGACGACGACGATTGGTTGCCAGTGCATACACTTCCTCATTATGCATTCTTGTGAGAGCGACTTGGGGACCATCTGTTTTCAACAGCTGTTGTTAAAGGCTTAATCATAATATTCTGAGCTGTTAGAACTTTAGAACGATCAACATCTTCAACAATTCGCGAACGAAATCATTGGCCAGTTTCGTTGGATCTCTCTCTCCAGTTACCTATTTGCATGGTTGACCATCTTTCATAAGAGCGATACGATCACCAATTCTAAAGTGCTTCGTTTAAATCATGGGTGATGACGATCGTTTTTGCACTTTTCTTGTAAGTCTAACAACTCATCTTGCATTTCCTTACGAATCAAAGGATCAAGTGCGAGCTTCATCCATCAATAGAGATTCTGGATCTCATGGCAAGCGCGCGCTAAGCACAACGTTTTCGCATTCCTCAGACAGCTGACTAGGATATTGATCTTTAAGCTAAAAGATTAGAATTATCAAGGGACGTTATGCTAATTCAATACATTCTTCTTTGAACTCCTCTTAATTCTAAACCAATTCTGTATTTTCCAAATTGTTTTTATGGAAAGGTCAAAGTTTTGAAAAACCATATTGAAGTGTGACGTCTCCTTCTGAAGTTCTTCTGTATTCATTTTAGCGATGTCTTTACCATTAATATAAACATCTCCTAGAGAAGGTTCAATTAAACTGATTCAAAAGACGCACAGGGTTGATTTCCCAGAGCCAGAGCTACTAATAACAAAGAACTTCTCCTTCTTTGACATCAAAACTAACATCATAGACACCAACAGTTGCTCCTGTTTTTCAAGTATTCGTTTTACTTTTTGTTCTTTAATCATCTCAAGTGCTTTTTGTTTTACCAAAAATTTTGGTGAATGATTTTTATTTCAAGTTTATTCAACTGATTCCTCTTTTCTAATCATAATCAAAAACCAACTGACCATATCATTATATAATAGTGTGGTCAGTTTGTCAAAAGAAAAGGAGAGCAAAAGAGAACCTTAAAAAGCAAAAATCAAGGTTTTCTTTTGCTCCCCAGATAGTCTCATTAAGTGCATTATTATCTAAAAAGTAGAGACTATCAGTCTTCTAATCATGTATAAGTAAGCATAACGAATTTAAAACTTTTGGACAGTTCTCCCAAAGTTTTAAATCTAAATAATTAGTATTTCATAAGATGTCAAAAAGATTTTCATCCGTGAAAAAGCAAAAGTCATCTCCAACAAAGTAAAGGATATCTCCTTTTCTGACAGTCGCATATGGGTCGGGGATAAAGTAATTCTCCTTACTTTTAAAACCTAACGTTGCTCCTGTCTGATGCCATAAAATTTAAATCTGCTTTTATTAAGATTAGCACTATCATGATCAATAAAAGTTCAAAAGGTTCCAAAAGAAACTTTTTACGAATGAGGCTAGCTTGCGATAGTATCCATCATTTTATTCGTAACATCAAGCTCTTGTTTTGTTTTAACAGGCTTCTTTGAATATCCTGCTTCATTTCTTTTAAACCTGCTAGTTTATGGGAAATTTTCTAAATATTCTATTGCTTTATCTCTCGAGATATAACTCCCGCTACCTTGCCTGACTGAAACAATATCTAAATCTGCTAAAACATTAATGGCTTTTCTGGCTGTTTCAGGCGAGACATTAAAAATAGCTGAGCTAAAGTTGAACGTGATTTTTATGTCCTAAAGGAAATTTCCATCAACAATTCGCTGAGCAATCCCAATAGCCACCTTTTTGATAACGAGGACTGCTAATCATTCTTTCTTTTTGTTTCCATTACTTACTTTATTTTCTAAATAAAACTCAAAACGCTCACCGACATATTGGCTGCGGACATATTCAAAAGGCATACCATTTTCAAAATAGGAAACTTGAGCCAAGGTTAGTACTGCATAGCACGCGAGATCTGCAAATAATCAAATAGCCGTCATCTCATTCGTACTGGCAGAAATGGTTTGCTGACTTTTTCCGATAACAAAACCACTGATCTGTCAACGTTTTAAAGAAATGCTTGGTAATAGCCTTTTTGAAACTCTTAATAATCTTTTTCAGGAATAGCTGTCACTTCAAAAACAAACAGAATATCATCTGCATAGCGAACTCGCTCCATTCGGATAATATAAGATTTGGTTTAATATCTAAATTTTATTTTCTTGTTCGCTTGGATGAACCCGCTGGTAAGAAATTAATTTGGTCGAAGGTGTTTGCCTTGTGATTTTACAATTTCTGTAAAACTAGTTGTCCCGCATTTTTCTTGAACAGACACTGTGAGCGATGAGTACCGCTTCCCACTCGACGCCTAAAATCCTTCTTCAACAAGGAGTGTTATAGCCTGTCGAAGCGTCATTCGGCTAACTCTCAAATCGTTCTGCCAAATCCGTTCGCTAGGAAGACGATCGTCCGATTTTCCAAAGACCTTCATCGATTTCTTTTTGATTTGATCATGAATGCAAAGAATATAATGCCATATCATCTCTCCTAACCACAAAATATTTTTCATACTAATGGTATCAAATTTAAAGGCATTTTGTAAAGTTTATTTTGTCACTATCTTTTAGCCTCTAAGAGGATTTTCACAAAACCTACTGTCAAATCTCATAAATTGTGTTAAAATAAAGTGATTATGTCTTTTTACTAGTAAGTTTCAGTAAAACTGCAGAGAAAGGGAAATACTGACTGATATTAAAGATATTCAAAATTATCGTACTTGACTTCGGCAGTCAGTATAATCAGCTGATCGCTCGCCGCATTCGTGAATTTGGTATTTTTCTGATTGAGAAGCCATAAGGTAACAGCCGACGAAGTCTGCTATCAATCAATTGGTATTGTCCTTTCAGGAGGACCAAGTCTCAGTTTATGCTGAAGATGCCTTTGACATTGATAAGAAACCTCGATCTTGGAGATCTGTTTTAGGTATTTGTTATGGTGTGCAGCTTCACAGAAAAACTTGGCGGTAAAGTTGTTTCCTGCTGGACAAACTGGCAATAGTGAATATGGTCAGTCACCCTTCACTTTGACAGAAAACTCAGAGCTTTTAAGGAACTCCTGCTGAACAAACTGTTTTTGATGAGCCATGGCGATGCTGTTACTGAAATTCTGAAGGCTTTCAATTGGTTGGCGAATCATGATCGCCCTTATGCTGCCACTGAAAATGTCGAAAAGAAAAATCTTGGTTCAATTCTCACCCAGAAGTTCGTCGACAGAATATGCGAAAATGCGATTTTACGCAATTGTTGCTTTTAATGTTTGTGATGTCAAAGGTGATTGGTCAATGGACAGTTTACTGATATGGAAATCAAAATCCGAGACATGTTGGTAATCAAGGTTCTTCTGGGGCTTTCGGTGTGGACTCTTCTGTTGTTGGCGTGCTTTTGCAAAAAGCTATAGGTGACCAATTAACCTGTATCTTCGTTGATCATGGCCTTCTTCGTAAGGGTGAAGGCGATCAGGTTATGGAAATGTTGGGTGGTAGATTTGGACTCAATATTATTCGTGTTGATGCTTCCAAACGCTTTTTGGATCTTCTTGCTGGTAGTTGATGATCCTGAGAAAAAGCGTAAAATCATTGGGAATGAATTTGTCTATGTTTTTGATGATGAAGCTAGCAAACAAAAAGGCGTTGATTTCTTGGCACAAGGAACGCTTTACACAGATGTCATCGAATCCGGCACAGAAACAGCCCAAACCATTAAATCACACCACATGTCGGTGGTCTTCCAGAAGACATGCAGTTTGAATTAATAGAGCCGTTAAACACACTGTTCAAGGATGAAGTTCGTACTCTGGGGACTGCTTTAGGAATGCCAGATGAAATCGTTTGGCGCAGCCTTCCCAGGACCTGGACTTGCTTATTCGTGTGATGGGAGAAGTACTGCATGAAAAACTTGAAACGGTTCGTGAATCTGACGCTATTTTACGCGAAGAAATTGCTGCATAGGCCTGAATCGTGATATTTGGCAATATTTTACTGTCGATACTGGCGTTCTGTTCAGTCGGAGTTATGGGAGATGGTCGCACCTATGACTATACCATTGCTATTCGCGCCATCACTTCTATTGACGGCATGACAGCAGACTTTGCCCGTATTCCCTGGGAGGTTCTCAAAAGATCTCTGTTCGTATTGTCAACGAAGTGGAACACGTCAACCGCATCGTCTCATGACATTACCAGCAAAACCACCAGCAACCGTTGAGTGGGAATAATACTTTAAACATTAATGTTAAATGCCAGCAACCTTTTTCTGTTGGCTTTTTATACCATACATTAAAACCCTAGTTTTATTGAAAGCTAGGGCATAGTTATTTCATTATCTGCAACACTATTTAACTACTAATATCACGCGATTGATTGATTAAAAATGAGATGATAAAAGAGCATATAATAACAAGACAAGCGATTAGTTTATGGATAGCTGCTGGCTTAGTCTTAACAAAAATATCACTGGCATTGCTATAATAAAAAGGAGTGACATATTTGACAAATTTTATCTTGGGAATAATGCAGCACATCACATCCAATAAGTAGCTTTAATGCAGATTCCTAACGCTCTGCCGATTGGTTTTCGTTTACTATTGCAGAAAATCATAAAAGCAAATACTAGCTATCTCAAGTTGCATTAAAAAGGCAAACAGATGATAGATATAGGTAAAGCATCAAAATCAAATGATTTTCCTAGATAGACAAGAGCCAATAAGTCAGAGTCCCATGACAATAACATTAAAGGGCAACTAATATAAAGAGACTGAAAATATTTCTTTACAACAATAGAGGTCCTGCTAAGTGGCAAGGTGTAGAGAAACTCTGCTGTGTGTCCTTCTTCTTCCTTAGAAAGTAAACGAGAGCTCCAGTCATACCAGCAAACATAGCACCGCCAATAGCAACAATCATAGCGATTTGTGTTGCATAATAACCATTTAAGTAGAAATATTGAGTTTATTCATACCAAAAAGCTGTCGAAAAACTCCCACTTTTGGAAAAGAAGTTGCAACATCTTTCATACCATCAGCGACATTATCAAACAGCAGGATACAAGCACAAGAAAAGATGCCGATACTGAGAGACCAGATAAGTAAGGTACGCCAATTTGATTTTATTTCATGATATAGTATGGTCATTGTCTTTCTCCTCATAGTAATGTAAAAATAATGATTCCAGTGATGGTTCTTCTATCAAAGATCATCAGGATTCATTTCCTCAAGCTGTTTACAAATCTTTCATAGAACCGCTATAATTGAAAGTCTTCAACTTCACCGCCTTTCCAAACAGACACTTTCCGCAACATGCTGTGTGTCAAATGATGAATAGCATCAACAGTTACTATTTCACCATTTTAAGAATAGCAACACGATCACAATAATTTTACTTTCGATAAAACATGAGAGGACAAGAAACAAGCAGCTCTCTTTGGAACAAGCTTCTTAATCAATTTAAAAAGCGCTCTTTGCATTAAAGGGTCTAACCCCTGATGTTGGTTCGTCTAAAAATAATAAGGTCTGGTTGATGCTGCAAGGCACAGACAATACTAACTTTTTACGATTTCCTAAAGATAGTTCTTCTATTTTTATCTGAAGGAACCTCTAAAAGTTCAGACAAGCGTTTGGCCTCTTGGCTGCAGTCTTTTTACGAACTTTAGCTGCAAATGCGATAACATCTTTAACTTTCATGGTTGGATAAAACATGGCTTCCGATGGCATATAACCAATATGATGGAGGCTTTCAGTCAACGATCCACAACGACCTCCGAAAAGTGTCATCTGACCACCACTTGGCTTAATCAGCCCCAAGAGACAGTGAATAGTCGTTGACTTTCCTGCACCATTTGATCCAAGAAAACCAAAAATCTCTCCTTTTTGACAGATAAAGAAATATCTTTAACCCCAATATTTTTCTTATAATATTTTTGCAGATGCTCTATTTCAAGAACTGTTGCTGATGAATGTTCCATCTCATATCCTCACTCTTCTTTTTATAGTCTTTCTAACAGTTGATTTAAAACTGATTAGTATCAATCTTTCGTTTAATTTTTATTTGCTACTATAAAATGCTAAAAATAACAGATAAGCAGATAAACACTGGAAAAATTAAAACCCATGCAACATTGCCTCGTCCAAACCAACCTAATAGATAAGCTAAAAGATCATAAAGAATGATACAAGCCAAAAGCTCTACCCATTCTTTCAAAGAAAGCGTTTGGCTTCATCAAAAATCATTGAAAAGATAGACTTGAACATAAGTCACAATATAGGCACAAAGTAATCATTTCAATGAGAAAAAGAATACTAATGTGATACTGATGGTGCCATAATTGAAAACCAGCATCAAAGATCAAAAGGCACAAGGTATAAATGCAGGTTTTATAATCAATAGCACTTCCCTACTTAAAAACCTTTCCATCTACTCTTTCATCTTGACCTCTTTCCTGTAAAATCGTTCGAATTCTGTTAGCATACTTTCGTGAAATGATAATTTCTTCTTGTTTTCCATAAAGTTGTCTGAATTCTTCCATAAGGTTCACTATTGAAATAGTGAATTTTAGAGATATTGACAATCACTGATTTGGAACAACGAACATAACCTAACCGATAGTAGCTTGCTTCTAAAATCTCTTAAACTATGAAAGATTTGATAAACCTTATTTTTGTATAAGCAAAAACAAGACCATCAACACGTCTCACAATACAGAATATCGTCTAGCCATAAAAAGTATTTCTCTCTCACCTTTGGCTAGTAGTTTTCTTTTGGCGAGAGGTTAAATTGACAATTTCTTCAATGGTGGAATTCATCTTTTTATAACGGATAATAACTTCTTCATCTCCGTTTTTAATCTTTTCAATTTTAACTTCACGGACACGCTTTCTCCTTTTTGTAAAATAAGTATATCAAAAGCACTTCTTGACAACAGTTTTTATGTCAAGTTGCATAATCCTTTTCTAAGTTGCTTTAAGAAATTTTTAAAAATTTTCCTACACATACATGTACATGCTTGATAAAAGGACCTCAAATTAGACTCTATAGCAGCCTTGACTGCCTTTTAAATTTTATCTTAATTTTGAAAAGTTAGTGATATGTTTCTGCTTTCTATAAGAAATTAATGAGAACTTATCAACTTGAGGATTTTCATGTAATTTGCTATGACCAGCAAGTTTTACCAGTAAAAGCGATGCCTTTTTGGTAAGATTTGGCTCTTTCACCAATAAGATATTTCAAAGTTCGTGAAGAGTCATTGGTCATACCATCCGAACCATCTCCTTGTCGCCATATAAATTTAGAACATCAACTGATCTTTAGGATAGCGTTCTTGCAATTTTAAGAGTCGCTTATAGGCTGCTGTCATCGCATTAGGCTGTCTGTTTTTGCATTTATTGTTAAATTTTGTGGGATCAAGTTTTAATCCCATCAAAATGTCCATAATATCAACTTGTTTTTGCAGTCTGCAAAGTCTTGTCTTCAGCATTGACAACATATAAAAGTAATTGCCATATTTCCATTGAATGGCCTACCATGTTCATTTTTCTTAAAATGATAGGTGCACCTGGTTACTACAGCTTTAGCGTACTTGGCATCGGCATCATAATCAACATTACGCGATTGTCAGCAAAAATTCACTTTTAACAATAGGGTTAATCGCATTTTTAGGAATCTTTCCTACCAAGCGTAACATGACCATTTTGATCAACATCCGCAAGAATAACTGTTTTTAGTCACACCAGCTTTTTAGCTGCATTGGTCATATGCGTCTCTGCACTACGTGCCCATAACCATGAAAAGAAAATGGTCGAGTCCTGATTGCTATGTATTTGTTTATTGAGCTGTCCAGCAGAGCTTCTATAGAAAACAGTCCTAGGCAGATATAAAAAGACTCCAGAAAGATAATAGGAATTTTCTTTTCATTTCTTGTTTACTTTCTATAATAGCTTGAAAATTATTTTAACATACTAATCACAAACATTTTTGCATCCAAAACAATATCATGCCATTTATCAAATTTGTAGCGACTTTTTGAAATGGGCAAACTTGTTCATAGCCGTGTTTTTATGAAAAGTTAGGTTTGGCGTTATTGGGAGTAAGGCAATGCAAACCAACAGATTAACAAAGACCAGTTTCTTGCAAATTTCTTTCTAAACTTCAGCATAAAGTTGACTCGCCAATATGCTTGCCACGAGCTTTTCTCTGATATAAATAGATAATTCAACCCGTCCACCATAAGCTGCACGATTATAATAAGCTGGAAAGCATAGGCATAACCTTTTCGCAGAATTCCCTCTTCTTCTGCAAACCAGATAAGAAAATTTTTGCTTTGTTTTCGATGATTCTTCAAATTCTTCTTCTAGGTCAGGAACTTCTGGTATTCAAGAGGTAATAGCTGTTTTTCAACATAAGGAGCGTGATATGCAAGCAATTGTTTGGCTCCTTTACAAGCATTTCTTATTTTTCATTTATACATTCACCTTCACCTTAAACACGAAAAAGCAGGATGAGTCGCACTATCCTGCTTAATTTTAGATGCAAGCGAAAGGGCTGACTGTCCATCTGCAGCAACATCCATATTAAGAGCTGCCGGTCTCGCGGTCCAGGCATGGTCGCGGCATCTCACTGCAAGTGCAAATCGATAAAACCTGCACCCAAACTGGGAGACCAGATTCACTGAATGGTAATATCAAAGCCAGTTGGGGCACAGTAATTTCTGGATCGTCTGAAAACTGTACTGTGTCTTTGTTTCATACAAATTGGTAAGTTATCCCAACCATTTTAACAATTTGGGGCAATTTGTGCTTTCTAGCTCTTTCAAAATAACTTTATCAGCACGGTAGATTTCCTTGGCAATCTCGTGACTTTCTTTCTTCAACTGAAAGATTATTATCATAAAGACGTTTATAGTAATGTGTGTGATTATTTTTCAATGGTATTGATAAGCGTGTTGCACAAATCTACACCGCCACGGCCCCGTTAGCAGCCCAGACACTGGCTAATTCAACGGAAGTACATCGATAGCCGCACACAGTTACAGAAGAACAGCAATTTCATCGTTCGTATCTGTGATAAATTCATTGATAGCTACTACTACAGGAACTATATTTACGCATGTTTTTCAACATGACGTGCAAATTGGCAAACCAGCTCTTGACCGCTTCAACATTTTCTTGATTAAGAGCATCTTTTAGCCACACCACCATTCATCTTTAGAGCACGAATAGTTGCAACGATAACTACCGCATCAGGGCTTGTCGGTAAGTTTGGTGCTTTGATATCAAGGAATTTTTCAGCACCAAGATCAGCTCCGAAACCAGCTTCTGTTATAGTATAATCCGCTAAACGAAGAGCTGTTGAAGTTGCAAGGACGGAATTGCAGCCATGAGCGATATTGGCGAAAGGACCGCCGTGGACAAAAAGCAGGTGTTCCGCAAATCGTTTTGTACTAAGTTAGGCTTGATAGCCTCTTTTAGGATGAAGAGCCAGTGCTCCTTGCACTTAAATCACGAACGTAAAACCGACTACGATCAAAACGATAACCAATGACGATGTTGGCCAAGCGTTCTTTTAGATCTTCAACATTCGTTGCCAAACAAAGGATAGCCATGATTTCAGATGCTACAGTGATATCAAAACCATCCTCACGTGGAATGCCATTTATAGGGCTGCCCTAAAACCAACTGTAACATGACGAAGAGCACGGTCATTTAAATCGACAACGCGCTTCCAAATAATCCGACGTTGATCTATGCCCAATTCGTTTCCTGATGCAGATGGTTGTCAATAAGAGCTGAAAGAGCATTATTAGCTGTCGTAATAGCATGCATATCACCTGTAAAATGCAAATTGATATCTTCCATTGGTAAAACTTGAGCGTAACCACCACCAGCAGCGCCGCCTTTAATGCCCATAACCGGACCAAGGGAAGGTTCACGAATAGCAATCATTGTTTTCTTGCCGATTTTATTAAGGGCATCTGCAAGCCCGATGGTAATTGTTGATTTCCCTTCACCAGCCGGCGTTGGATTAATAGCTGTTACTAAGACAAGTTTTCCGGGTGCATTTTCTTCAACCGATTTAATCTTATCAAAAGTCAATTTAGCCTTATATTTACCATAAAGTTCAAGATCATCAAAGTCAATTCCTAACTTTTTAACAACATTTGTAATGGGGCGCAAGTCAACACTTTGTGCAATTTCAATATCTGTTTTCATAACAGCTCCTTATATTTTTAGTTTTCATTATAACAAAGTTTCATACGCACCTTAATTAGACTATTAATTGAAAATGTTCGATTTTACTTTTATCTCTTTCTTCAACTATTTCTTATATTTTTAATTTACTAAATCTTAAATTTACAGTAAAATAACACTATGAAAAATTTTGATTACATCTGGCGGGACGACTGGAAAAGATCGATCGAAGTAAGAGGAATCACTAATCATTCGTCAGGTCGCTTTAGGAAAATAGCAGAGAAATTTTTGGCTGTCAATCATCAGGTTACTCTCGTTACCACAGCTTCTGCCATTAAACCAGAAAACACGCTAATCTTCAATTATAGAAATTACTGATGTTAACAACCTTATTGAGACTTTAGAGCCGCTGGTTAAATCTCATCATGTGCTGGATTCATAGTATGGCAGTGTCTGGACTATCACACCGATTTATATGACTGATTTGACAGAGTTTGAAGAAACAAAGCGACCTCCTCTCAGCTTCTAACTAAGACCAATAAAGAAAGATTTCATCACAGGCGGATTATCAAGTACTCTTTCTCACACCAAAAGGTTATCAGTTTAGTCAAGCAATGGAACCCTAGCATACAATTAATTGCTTTTAAACTTCGGTTAATGTCAGTAAAGAGGAGCTTTTTCAAGTCGCACGTAGCAGTTTAAAAAGAATCAGACGGATTATATTTTAGCTAATGATTTGACAATGATTTCCAGTGAGACAAACATCTGGCTTATCTTTTTAGATGATACCAACGCTTTACATGGCAGAGCTGAAAAGCTGGTATGTTTAATTTTTGAAAAAGGTAAGAAAAATGACTATTCTACTTGCTGTTTCTGGTAGCATTGCTAATTATAAGGCTGCTGACCTAAGCCATCAATAACTAAATTAGGCTATCTGTTAGTGTCTTTAATGACTAATGCTGCCAAACAGTTTATTCCCTAACCTTGCAGGTGCTTTAAAAATCCAGTTTATTCGAATATAGAAAGAGGATGATCCTCAAGTTATTAATCATATCGCATTGGCAAAAACAAGCTGATTCATTTTTACTAGCACCTGCCTGCCAATACGCTTGCCCACCTTGCTCATGGTTTTGCAGATAATATAGTAACCAGTGTCTGGCTTTACCTAGTTCCAAATTTTTTGCCCTGCTATGAATACTAAAAATGTATGAGAATCCTATCACGCAAAGCACATTGCCTTGCTAAAAATTCGGATATAAGGAAAGTAGCCCAAGTCAAGTGTACTAGCTATGGTGATGTTTGAAGGAAAGCCAGTGATTTAGATACCATCATTCATAGAAGAACAATTATAGTGTTTGCTGAAATGACTTGTCAGATTAATAGTAAACTTGTATAATAAATTTACTTTACTATTGAAGGAGGCTTTATGAAAAATCAAAAAGTCATCTAATATTGCTATTATTGCTGTGCCGTAATGCTAGTTATTCATCCTGCTTTCGAGTCTCATTTTTAACCTTTGGTAGTCTCTATCAAACCAACAATTGTTCACATTCTTGTTATTGTTTCTCTGTGTCTATGGTCCTCGTATTGATCTGCCTTAGGAGGATTACGAGAATCATCAGCCTTATTAATAATACTATTATTTTTATTGCCGATAAGCTATCTGTTTTCCTTTGTGCCGCATGGTAATTTCAACCCTTACTCATAGCGCTCGTCCTCGAATTTTAATTGGTATTTTCCTTATTATATTTATAAAGTAATGCAAAATCGCTTTTGGACTTCTTTTCTAGCAGGCGCTATCGGTTCAGCGACCAATACTGTTTTGTCCTCCTAGGGTATCTTTATTTTCTTTTCATCTGTTTACGGCGGGCAATATCCATGACCATGTTGGCAACCATCATTTCATAATTCTATTATTGAATTAATCATTTCAGCACTACTAACTTCTCCTTATCGTTCCAAAATTTAGTTAAAACTTAAAAATAATCACGTAACGGATCAGAGTGATATAATGAAAGCAGTTAAATATTTTAACAGAAATTTTCAGGAGCTTTGCATTATTATGGTATATCAAGAAAATTATCAAAAATGGTTAGTTTATGCTAAACTTCCCGACTATCTTCATCAAGAATTATTAGCAATGGATGAAAAGACCAAGGAAGATGCTGTATACTAATCTTGAGTTTGGTACAGAGGCATGCGTGGTTATATTGGCGCTGAACTAATCGGATCAATATTTACGTCGTTCGTCAACACAGTTGGAGGCTTGCCCAGTCATTGATTGAAACAAGGAGACGACGTCACGCGGGTGTTACTATTGCTTACGATTCCGTCATTTCCCTCAAGAATTGCCCGTGAATCTAGCCCAGGTTTTAGCAAAACACGGTATTAAAAGCTTATGTCTTGAATCTCGTCCAACTCCAGAGTTATCATTTACTGTATGCCATTTAGGAACTTTTGGTGGTGATTATGGTAACAGCCAGTCATAACCCCTGCACCATTTAATGTGATTTACAAAGTTTATGGTGAAGATGGGACAAATGCCTCCTTTGATGCGGATGCTCTAACAGATTTTATTCGTGCCATTAATGATCCATTTTCAATTGAATTAGCTGATTTAGAAAAGCCGCTGGATTAATTGAGTTATCGGTGGGCTGCTGATACTGAGTACCCCAAAAGAAGTTAAAGATGTCAAATATCAACCCAAAATTGAATTGACGAGTACGGTAAAGACATGAAAATTGTTCACCCCACTTCATGGTACCAGAAATGCTGGCTCGTCGTGCTTTAGCACAAGCTGGTTCTGATTCTGTCGAAGGGTCGAGTCTCAAGCAGTGCCAGACCCTGATTTTTCAACCGTTAAAATCACCATCCAGAAAAATCAAGAGGCTTTTGCCTACGAAATTGGGACGTCAGGTTGATGCTGATGTTCTCGTTGCAACCGATCCAGATGCGGATCGTCTTGGCGTTGAAATTCGCCAAGCTGATGATCTTATAAGAATCTTTCTGGCAATCAAATCGGTGCTATCATCGCTAGTACATTCTGAAGCGCACAAAACAACGGGAAGTTTACCTACCAATGCTGCTTTGTAAAATCAATTGTATCAACTGAATCTAGTTAGCAAAATTGCTGAAAGTTATGGCGCAACTATGTTTAATGTCTTGACTGGTTTCAAATTCATTGCTGAAAAGATTCAAGAATTCGAAGAAAAACACAACCACACTACATGTTCGGCTTCTGAAGAAAGCTTTCTGGTTACCTTATTAAACCTTTTGTTCGTGATAAAGACGCTATTCAAGCTGTGTTGATTGTTGCTGAAATCGCAGCCTACTATCGCTCACGCGGTTTAACACTTGCTGATGGCATTGATGAAATTTACAAAGAATACGGCTACTTCGCTGAAAAAACCATTTCAGTTACTCTGTCAGGTGTTGATGGCGCTACAGAGATTAAAAATCATGGATAAATTCCGTGGTGATGCTCCGAAACAATTTTAACGCAACAGATGTCGTTAAATTAGAAGACTTCAAGCTCAAACTGCCACAACTGCTGATGGTATTGGAAAAATTAACGACTCCTCCAAGCAATGTTCTTAAACATATCTCATCAGATGCGTCTTGGATTGCTGTCCGTCCTTTCAGGTACCGAGCCGAGAAATCAAATTCTACATCGCAACTGTTGGTAATAATTCAGAAGATGCGCGTTAAAATCTAATATCGAAAAAGAAATCAATGATTTCGTCGGATAGTGCTTCGTTCTTGAAAAAGTGTTAGTAATTAAAATGCTTGAATGACGCGTTTTAAAACGTATTTCAAGCATTTTTACTTTTATATTCAAAGAATATTTACTATCAAAACTAATCTGATGATAATGATTATTAGCTTTCAAAGGCTATCCTGTGCTGTCTGCATTTGATAATAGACACTTTTTCTGCATCAAGTCTTTATGATTTCTTGTTCAACAATATTGCCATCTACATATAACTCAAGATAAGGTCTGCGCTTTGAATAGTTGACAATCTTGTGCAATAATAAAGCTGGTCCGTCCTTCATAAGCTTTTCAAAATGCTGGACCAAGATTTCTGTTCGTGTATCAATGGAGGAAGTTGCTTCATCCAAGATTAATATTTTGTGGGAATACGAACATTCGATGCTATCGTTAACACAATTGCCTTTGCCCTCGGTGATAGGGATTCTGCACCATGACAGTATCGTAACCTTGAGGAAGTTGTTTTATAAAAAGTCGGCGTAGCTGCTTTTGCCGCTGCAATCACTTGCTCGCGGCTAGCTCTAGGATAACCAAAGGCACATTTTCCAAAGAAAGCAGTAGCCGTTTTCAGCCAAGTTTCTTGTAAGACCATACCAATCTGCTGACGATAAGAAGCTTTGCTATAATCAGTGTGATTGCTTGCCCATCTAGCAGTATTTGCTCTTCTCGCAAATCAGCAAATCGCATCAGCAAATTAATGAGAGTTGATTTTCCAGCCTCTGTAGGATCACCCGATAGCCACTTTCGGAACCTTGTGGAATATTGACGAGACAAATTCTTAATCAGAGTTTGTTTCTCATCATAACCAAAACTAATCTTATCCAAAGGCAATAGCACCTTTGCTAACAGATTCACTTGACTAATTCTTTCTTGCCATCATCCTTAGCATCCGCCTTTCATCAAGAATCATATAAAGACGTTCTGGCACATGCTAAAGCACTTTGTGCTCAGATAGAACGGCTGAAATGTCATTAAAGGGGTTTGGTATATTGAGTGACATACATTCAAGAAAGTGGTCAATTGCCCCACAGTAAAATTCCCATTCATAATGCGTAATGCTCCGATACCAGCTAAGAGCGCATAAATTAAGGCATTGATAAAACGTGTCGCGGGATTGACTAGGTGAATGAATAGAAAAATAGCACCTTGTGAATACTCTCTAGCATATACATTTGCTATTTAGATGATCAAAAGTGTGAATAAATTGATCTTGAGCATTGACAGCTTTTGAATCAAACTTTCCTGACGAAGACTCTCCTCAATATGTTGAGTAAATGCTCCTCTGGCTCTGGTTTGTCTTTGATAAAGATGATAACTCTTTTGAGCAATAAAACGAAGCAAGCAAATAAGGAAAAGTGAGTGTCAGACCAGTGCAAAATCATCATAAAAAGTCTAGCTTTCTGCCATTGTTATGTTGGTATAACAAAATGAGTCAAAATACCTACGACTGATTAAAAACCATTAAAAGTCCGTTGGATAATTGTTCCAACATCCGTTGTTATACGACTGCAAATCACCTGAAGAATGCTTATCCAAATAAGATAAAGGGAGGCGATGAAAGTTTTCCATATGATATTCTGCCGAAGCTCCTGGCTATAAGTGAAAACCAAACGAGTTGTAAGTCGAAGGGATTGATCCATTGGATAATGGTATTAAAAGGCAACAACAAGAATCACACGCAGTCAAGATTGTCGGCAGATTTTCTGACATTTTTAGCAAGAACAGCATCAACTGCTCGCCTAATTAGACTGGGAGATAAACCGTTAGGCTGACTTGAATCAAAGTACCCAGCGGGCATAAGCAAGAAACCAAAATTCTCTGCTTAAGAAAGTCAGCAGTCAAGCGCTTTAAGGTGTATTATTTCTGGCTTTCGTTTGACAACCTCCTCTTGCGGATGTTGCGAGTAATGGTATTTCCTGATAAAGCGAACAGGTTTGTAAAAGCGCAGCCCGATTTGCTAATGCCACTTGCTTTGCTGTGATTCAAAAAGCACAGTATTATCTCGCCTTAGAAAGACTGTTGGTCCTTTGAGATACCATATTGGGAAAAGTGCTGCTCGCGTCTTTAAAAATTATCCTCTGATAGCCTGTGGGTAGTTTTATGTCTGTTAAATAATCAAGAGCTGAAGTGGCGTCATCTTAGTATCAGCAAAAGGTAGCTACTTTACCAATAAAGCTCTAGCAATAGTCAAACGCTGTCTCTGTCCGCCTGATTCCTTCCAAAGGCTTCTACTTGGGTAAAACGTAATCAAGTTTTCCTGGCTGATGACAATGCACGCAGCCTGAGCTATATCAAGCACTTGCCAGCTGCCTCATCACTGACTTGTTTTCTTCTGTACTAAGCAACAAGTTAGAACGAATCGTTCCTGTGAAAGAGTTCTGCCTTTTGAGGAACAGACTAGCTAATTTCGCCATTCCTTGATGGTGCACTCCTTTGTCCTTAAAAATAGCGACATTGCCCGTCTTTTGAGGGAGATAAAGACGCAAAACTAGAACTTGAATTCAAAACTAGACTTCTTCCAGAACCTAGTCCGCGCACACAATACCAAAGAATTCTCCTTGTCCAACAGCATAAAGAAAAGTTCCTTTCAAGAGCTGAGTTTGAAAGCAGCCTGAGGATAGGAAAAAGTCATATCTGTATCACTTTAACGAGGACATCATCCGAAACGAGTTGAGATTGCGAAAGGCGCTTCATTGTCTTGCTTCTTCCTCTTGGTCAAAAACCTGAGTGATTTCGTCTGGCGCTGATAAAACTCTGATTCAGCAGAGAAAGCCTACATCGTTAATAAAAAGCTCTACCAGAATTTGCAGTGCAACATAGTTGACTCAGCGCAATTAGCATTCCTTGACTCAAATAATGATGTGAAATAGCACTTTGTCCCCTGCCAAGCGACAACTTAATCAAGGTGACATTGACAGCTAAATAGGTCAGAGGGGTTATTAAGGGTTGAAAATATAACCCTGTTTTTAATTCTGCTGCAATCCGTATAATCTTGATTCGTTTTTGAAAATTCTCCTCTGCTGCTTTATTTGACCAAAAGTCACGTAACAACACGACTTCCTTCTAATTGTTCACGAGGATAAAACCAACAATTTTATCAGTTGGACGGCGAATCTTATCCTTAGAGAGGATTGACCAGAAGCAACAGACATGAGATAAACTAAAAGCAAAAAGGACAAAAACCATGAGACCCAAATGGTAATTCTGGGACACAATTAGAAAAGCCACTCAAGACTCGAAACCACACACATCGAGTGCTCCAAGAAAAAGGCGCAGTGATTAATGCCAGTTTGAATTTCTGAAAAGGTATCACACTAACCACGTGTCCACTAAACTTGGACGTTGTCAATTCATCGCGTTTTTCCTCGCGCAAGCGCACGATTTTGAGACTTTGACTAAGCTGTTTAGTGGGTAGCAGCCCACTGCCGCTTTAGCTTGAACAATATTGGGCAAGCCAGAGTTTCTTTCTTCTTCACCGTAATATTGGAAAATGTAAGCTTAACAAACCAGAAAGAAAATCATCAAATAAAGATGATTTTATCATTATGAGGAATATAACGATCAACCATTTTGGCAATAACAACCAAGGAGACTAACTTAATTCAAAAGAGGCCTCTAAGAAAGTTTTGAAAGACAGCCAAGTATGGTTTCTTTGAGATACCCCTTAAAATAGATAAGCAATGATTCCATCAATAAAACTCACTTTCTTTTGGAAAGCAGCAACAAACTTAGTCATGAGAGATTTAGTTTGACCCGCTTTAGCGGCAATAGACATTGCCGCCGTCTTTATAAAGCCTCACCGCCAACACCATAATAGAATGCTACTAAATTACTGATAGTGATAGCGTTTCTCCTGTTTTACTCTCCTAGACTTCGAGTGCCACAACTTACTCTGGAATAACGTTTGGCTAGTTTTAGTGTACCCTTACCACCATGCTGTAGAAATATGACGGTAATACCGAAATTATAAGCTTTGCACCGCTGTCCAGACATCCGTATTCCTATTCTGCGCTTCTTCTAAATCTCTCAGATAAAACGTTTATGCCTTTGTTTAACGCTTTCACTGACTTATCGATGTAATAGTGGTATTAGCTTACGCCACTTGAACTTTCGCTGGATTGCATTGAGCATCTTCTCTGCCTTTGTCTCAGAGCAACCATGACTACTACAAATTTTCATTGGTTTAGTGTGATTTTCATCTAAAACTTCTGCTCATTGGACGGTATGCAAGTACTTTTTGACGTATTCTGATGGGTAGTAAAGAAGTTTGATATCCGATAAAAATCAGAAGACCCAAAAGAAGGATTCGTATTAGACTCATATTATTTACTTTGGTATGTCTTCGATATTTTCTTGATCAGTCAAAAGAGAAATAAGTTTCGTACGGTTTGGCTAAGTGACATTCAACAGATTCTGCATCCCGATAGATAAGGATTGGGGTACCAAAAGCTCAATTCCATTGGAAAGAGAGTACAGTTTTGATTCTCCACTTTTTAGTTTGACGAGAATGATCGATATCAGAAACTGATTGACTCTGGGATTGTTTTCCTTTTCAAAGTCACTGCACAAATTTAAACGCGCTGTCAGATTAGAATCAAAGAGCTGATCGGCCGATCTGGTGTGATAATTCCCTGATCTTCTTCCAAATTTTTATAAATGGCGGTTTTCTCATCTTGCATGTGAAAAGCAAAGTCATCTTGATTAACGAAATTATCAGGCAATGTGCTGTCCTGTCCATCATCTTGATGGACTTTTTAAACCGACTGTTCGGAGGCTTACTTTGAAGAAGATTCTCTGAAAAATAATTAGCAAAGAGCCATTATAAGCTGAATGCGCTTTTCAATAAGATAATACTGCTGATTTTGACGATTGATAAATCGTAGCTTTCATCTGAGAAGTTTCAGTGTGGCCAGCAGACAGTCAAAATTATTTTGTGTCAGGCGCATGCTATCGCCACCATCAATAATGTGCGTTAAACTCTCCTTTAGAGCTGCAGTCTTAAGAAAGCTAAAATGCTCAATGCCCCTCTTTATCAAAACTGAAGAAAAGCTAAATCATTCGTTTTGATTGTCACTGATAAACTGAATTCTTTCTTTCCAAAGGTGGGCAATTTTCTTTGGAGGACTCTAAAAAGTCATCTGTCAAATAACTCACAGACATTACCACTCATCAAACTGACCACGCCTAGCTTCGTCAGAAAACTTTACCTACTTTCTCGAAAATAAGCATCTAAATTGATGCATAGGTTAAGCATTTATCCGAAAAGAATGAGCTCAGTATCATGGAGATAAATTGGTGAATGACCGATCTTTTTAAATACAAATCCATCATACAAGATTCTCGGTAAAGAGTGGGAAAGCATCTGTCAAAAGTTTAACTGCTGACGCACTTCTTCTAACACTGCTTCATTTTTCGGCATTTCAAAGGGTTTTAACAATCAATCTTGCAGCCACCTTACGGCGTTCTTCAGGACCAAAACCACGCGCTGTTACTGCTGCTGTTCCAATCGCGAGATACCTGAAAGTTTTAAACGCGACAGCTTTTCAAAAGGAATGGAATTTTTATTCAATGTGATATGAACATCATCTAAAATATTCTGAGCCACTTTTACCGTTTTCAACAGCTTGTGTGACATCAACGAGGAAAGATGGTTTTCACTAGCACCAGAAACAACACGTGGAATTTTTCGCGAGCGTGAAAACTTCTTTACCATTGCTTGGCAATTTTCACATGCGCATAAACTTTAAAAAGCCAGGATCTCAAATTTTCCTTGAAAGTGATAGCCTCTGGCGCAACACATGTTTCCAAAGGACCACCTGCAAAGCCAGGGAAGATAGCAGAATTTGAGTTTCCTTTTAGCATCTTCATCATTGGTCAAGACTGAGCCCACCGCGAGAGACCACGAAGAGTTTTATGAGTCGTTGTTGTTGTATGAGCATAAAGAGTACAGGATTTGGATGCAAGCCGGCAGCACCAAGCCAGCAATGATGGGCCATGTCAACCATAAGTTTTGTAGCTAAAACTCAGCGTATCTGCAATGTCACGGGAATTTTTGAAATCACGATATGAGAATAAGCAGATGCCCAGCAACAACTAAACTTAGCGAAACTTGCACTCTTCAGCCTGTTTTAAAATCTCTGTTCATGATAAATTCAAAACTTCTGTCTCCAGGATCAACATTATAGCTATGCGAAGTTATAGGCTCAGCCCAGAAAAACCAACTGGGGAGCCATGTGTCAAATGTGACTCACTGCAGCAGCCAAATCTAAGCTTCCATCAACAGTATCACCGGGCTTGATAAGTGCCATGTGCTGCAGCATCTCGCTTGACTACGAGAGTGAGGTTGAACATCACGCATAGTTTGAGCACCAAAAAGTCTATAGCACGTCTCGACAGCCAAACTCTCAACCACATCAACATAGTCTGTACCGCCACCATAATAACGACGGTACGAGACGACCTCTAGCATATTTATTAGTCAAAATGAGACCCCTGCGCCTTCATGACTGGCTTTAGAAACCACATTTCAGAGGCAATTAATTCAATATTGTTTTGCTGTCGCCTTTTCTTTCTGCGTGAATAGACTGCCTCAGACTTCTCTATCGTACTCTTTCATAATTATCTTTATCAAAATGCATCTCCTTAAAATCTTATATCTTTCACATGCGCTTGGAATAGCGTCCTGTGTAAGCGCTCCTTGTCTCCAGTAATCTTTGCTCGGAGACTTGAAATATCTTAAAAATAGTCAAGGAGTCTCTTCCTATTGCCCTTATCATCCTGAATACCTAATCAAACGATTAGCAAAAAGCCTCTTGAATTTCCCGATAAACCAAAGTCGCTTGCTTGACCAGATAAATTAGCTGACAGCCAAATTAAAGGACCAGTCTGTTTTGATATAGGCTGGGGAGTTTGAGGTGACAGCGACCCTGAAACCAACAGTTGATAAACCGTCATTAATCCAAGCTGGCACTTTTTCGTTAGCTTTCAAGACAATGGTTAAGGGACCCGGTAAAAGCTTTATAGAGTTCTGCTAAATAAAGCTGGTGCCTCCTTTTAGAAAAAGCCAAAATATCTTCTAAAAAGAGGCAACGTTTAAGTTCATTGCTTTTCGCGTAGGCGTAAAGCATAAACGATTATCACAGCCTCTTTGCTTCAAAGCTTTGAGCAAAGAGACCTGATAGAGTGCCTGTTGCCAGAACAACTGCCTGTCCCTCTCTCTGCTTTCTTCAATTTTATCCATTATCAACCACATAACCATTCTATCCCTGCCAAAACTATCCTGAAAAAGGCGAACACATGGCTGGGAACTCTGTCTTTCAAAAAGCTGAGAACTGCTTCTCCTTGCTTGTAGCCACCTCTAAAGTAAATCTGCCTGTAAGTTTTAAATAGCGCTCCAGCTTCTAGCTAACTCTCTGATAGAAAGCTAAGCCATCATTATCAGCAAAAAGCGCTTAAATGGGGTCGTGTGCCAAAACATTCTGTTCAACTTCATCTGCGATCCTGTGAAAGAAATATAAGGTGGGTTAGAAACGATAATATCATATTTATCTGATGTGACTAAAAATATCTGACTGCAAAAAGGTCACAGCTACTTGATTAATAACAGTAGCGTTTTCCTGTCTGCTAAATTAAGAGCATCTTCTGGAAATATCGCGTTGCTAGCCCATACTTTGCCAATCTGGCTGAGCTGGTGCAAGAGCCAGCAATAGCACCTGCTGCCTGTACCAATGTCTCAAAGTTTAGTGAGGCTTCTATGCTGATTTTCTTTTAAGACAGTTTGACTCAATTCTTCTGTTTCTGGGCCTTGGAATCAAAACACGTTCATCAATCCGATGGGATTAAGTCAGCATAGCAAGCTTCTTCCCGTGATATATTGAGCGAGGGATATGCTGCCTGTGTTGCATGATTTCTTCCAAGCTTTAGCCAGATCCGCTTCCAGTAATTTCTTGTGGCTGCTGAAGGACAAAATTCTGTCTGATTCCAACCCTCACAATCTTGCCTTTAAAACGTAGAGCGAAACTTTCCTTTTCTTCTCCCAGCTTCAAAGTTCTGCAATTCATATTGGGCAAAAACTTGTCCATAATTGTCATTTATTAAGCTTCTTCTGTTTTGTGTTTGATCATAAAGACCAGGAAAGAGTGAAATCTAATGACTTCATCTAACTTGCCTGACAAAAATACTGTCTAATTCTTTGAAGTGTCAGCATTACGGTGATCTCGTGACACGGTTTTGCGGAAAAATTACAGAGCACGAATACGCTCTGAACGGTCTCGTGCACCAACTGTTGATTCTCAGTTCAGCATCTTGTTCATCCTGGAGCAATTTGCGAAAAAGTGGTCTGCTACGACGCGCACGGTGGATAATTTTCATAGCCTTATCACGATTTTTCTAAGCTGGGTGCGCTTCTTCTTGCATTTCAACTTTTAATGTTGGTTGGCAAATGAATGATACTGAACCGCAGTTGCATACTTTATTGACATTTTGCCCACCAGCACTCTGGAGCATGATAGATATCTACACGCAAGTCTCTTTTGGATCTATTTCATGTCCCGACTTCTTCAACTTCGAGGGCGCGACGCGAGAACTGTTGCTGCTGAGGTATGGACACGACCTCGACTTTCTGTTACACAGTACACGCTGAACTCGATGGGCACCGATTCATGTTGAGTTTGGGAATAAACAGACTGTCCTGAAACCATAGCAACGACTTCGCGGGTCCCGCCATGACACCATTGGCAGAAAGCCCATCTGCCTCAAATTTCCAGCCTTTGATTTTCCAGCATATTTTGGTACATATTCAAAAGATCACCAGCAAAAAGAGCGGCTTCATCACACCCAGCTACCTATCGCGATTCTAAAAATAATATTCTTATCATCGTTGATCTGGTAAAAGGGAGAAATTTCAAGGTTTTCTTCGTATTCTTCATTTGCTACCTTGGGAGAGTTTTTCAACTCTTCCTTGCATTTCACTCAAGTTCCAGGATCACCACTAGCAGCATCTTTAATCATTTCCTTGCGCATCAGCAATATTTTTGTTGACGACTTGCTTAGCACCACGATAAACAGCAACTGTTTCGCGGCTATTGGCTTCTTCGCGCGATAATCAATCTCCATAAAAACGCTTGGTGCCTTCACAATTGACGACGTCTGGATCTGGAAAGCAATTCTCCTAATTCTTCATAACGATCTTCAACCGCCTGCAAGTTGATCATGCAAATATTCATTTTATCATTTAACCTTTCTTAGACTGATACATCAATAAAGTCATTCCTGTCAAAATGCCAGGCTTTGACTTTGGAGGATGGAAGTAATGTCTTCGACGAGACAGGAATATAAGTTTCATTACCGCCGATTTGAATTTGTGCCCTTGTAGAGACAGGCCTGCACATTTTCTGTTCTTAAAACCATAGTGTTTGCCTGGAGCAAAAATTGACGAATGGTTTTAATTTCCTCAATTCATGTCAGCTCAACAGCAAGAGTTCACGTGACCCTTTCAAAGAGATGGTTCTGAAAATCATTTTTGAGCCCAAAGGCGCAACAGGAACATCCAATTCATCAACAATCCTTGCGAGATCATAAACATTTTTGGCTTAAAAGCTGAGCTTTCATCAATTAAAATACAATAAGGTTTCTTAAACATGTTTTCGATGTAAGTATATCCATGTCATCTGTGTAGTAACTGCTTCTGGCTGTCGTACGCCAGTCTGTACTTCAGCCACCACACCAAATCCATCTCGGTATCTAGGCTGCTCGTCATAATGACAGCAGGCTTTCTCCTTGTTCTTCATAATTATGAGCAACCTTTAAAATTTCGATTGTCTTACCTTGGAATTCTTGGTCCCATATTTGTACATAACTGCATAAGACTGATCCTCCCATCTCAAACTGATATCTTGTCCATTTTACCATAAAAGCTCGTAAAAGGAGCACTGAGTGTTAAATAAAAGACATGTGTCATCTTCTCTTTTAACATATGCTAAAATGAAAACTCATTAAATTAAAGGAGTGTTATACTTATGCCCATTTTGTTAAAATTGTGGCATCCTCGAAGGCTGCAGCAGAACATCCAGCTTGCTCGTGGAAGTAACTGAAGTAGTATCTCGTTGTTGCGTAGCACCTAAAGAAGCGATTCACTGTTTTTATTAACGACATGCCGGAAGGAACCTATTATCCTCACGGAGAAATGAAGCAGAAAAGTGCGGTTAGGTTTGGGATAGTTTAAAAGCTTGATTTTATTTTCCAGCAAACGCTATCATATAATCAGAAAGCTCTAAAGGAGGTAGGTACGCAGTTTTGAGGCACAACAAACTTTAGCATCTGATGGGGACAACGATTGATCTTATGGTTGAGGCCGACAATGCAAAGAACTCTGTTGAGACTGCTTTGCCAACTTTCAAAGACTTACGAACATCGTCTTTCGAGTAGCAATAGTGATGACTCAGAACTGAGTGGCTGTCATCTCATCTGGCAGGTATCAAACCTGTTCAAGTTCAAGAAGATTTGTTCCAATTAATTAAAATTGGAAAACATAGCCTGTGCAGCCAAAGCAATCTCACATAACGTATCGGATCTCTGGTGCAAGCTTGGCGGATGGGTTTTGGACCCGATGCCAATATCCCTGCAGTAAATCTCTGATTGATTGATTGAAACCGAATCGATCCTCCAAAATATCAGACTGGATGAGAAAAACAAACTGTCTTTTATCCCAAAAGGGAATGAAAGAGGTGATTTTGGGATCTTTCGCAAAAGGTTACATTGATGATAGAGCTCATTTCTTTATTTAAAACAGCAAGGGTGCGCGTCTTCTGCTATGATTAATGGGTGGCAATCTTTTGGCTTTATGGTCCCATACGTTCAAATGGTCGGCGGTATATTGGGATTCCAAGATCTCCTAAAAAGCACGAAACCAAAAATATTGGTATTGTGAAAATTCATGGTCAATCTGCTGTGCTTCTGGCATTTACGAACGTCACCTACAGATTAATGGGAAAGATTATCACTCATATTTTGATGGGATACAGGCTATCTGGGTCAGAAACTCAAATGACTGGTCTGAGTATTATCTTCAGACTTATCACTTGATGGTGAGTTGGACAACACGTTTATTTAAGTTTACCAATACCGTTTGTGAAACAATTAACTGTCAAATCAGTCGCGTGAAGGTGTATCACTAGAGATAATCGACTTGCTGTTTCAGATAATTCTTAAAACACTTTCCGCTCCATTAAATTCAAAGAAGAGAGGTCACACATATGAAACTCATTGGATTAGTTGGTACAAACTCAAAAAATCCGCAACCGCCAATTGCTGCAATACCTTGAAACATTTTGCTGATAGAGCTGACATTGAATTAGCAATTAAAGATATTCCTATTTTAATATTAACCAGACAAAAGTTCCAGAGCAAATCTTAAGATAGCTGAGAAAGGGTGAGCTGCAGATAGTGTAATTGTTGGTGCACCCTGAATACGATCTCTATTCCAGCTGTATTAGCCAGGTGCTCTGAAGCAGCTGTCACTGGTATTTACCCACTTCTTGTAAACTGTCATGATTACTGAGACTTCTTACGGAACCCTTGGTTCATCTCGAAGCTCAATACCTTCGTCAAGTGTAATGCGCCAGAAATTAAAGCGATATCCTTCCTGATGAATTTTACTCTCTCACTCTGCAAGCATTTGACAAGAAGGTAATCTTATTAGTTAGATACTTTCCAAAACAGTGCTATCTTTGACGATTTCCGTCTTTTTGTTAAAATCACCGAGAATCAGTGCCCAGAACTTTTTACATAAAAGAAGCTGAAAATTTCAATTGGAAAGTCTGTAAACAAAAGGAGAAAATAAGATGAAATTTGTAGGACTTGTAGGCTCAAATGAACAATCATACAATCATAAACTGTTGAATACATCAGAAAACAATTTAAAATTAAAATTTGAACTAAATTGTTGAAATTGATGATACCAATGTTAATCAAGATCAGGTTGACAGTTTCAATTGCGTCTCTATACAATAAAATTATACGTGCTGACGGGGTATTATCGCACCTGAACATAACCACACCATTACTGCCGCACAAAGGTGTTTTGGAATGGTTATCCTGCAAAGTCCATCCCTTTGAAAACAAACCTGTATGATTGTTGGTGCTTCTTAATATGATCGAACTGTCGAGCTCAGGTTCATTTGAAAAATTTTAGACGCACCGGCGTCAATGCCTACCTCTTCCTGGTATTAATTTTTTGCTTGGAAAAGCTAGGAAGCCTTTGATGACAATAGCAATATTATTAATCAAGGAACTGTTGATTTCCTTTGAAACTTGTTTAGATAATTTATGAGCTATGTTGGGTAGTATCAAAATTGCAAAAACCAAAACCAATTGAACCAGAAGATTTGGATTGTAATCATCTATTGCTACAACCATTACTGAGTTGATCCCGACGATCTGAATGGGTTGAAAAGGTAGCTGAAATCACAGGTGCAGTGTCAGGTGATGTATGTTAAACTTGATCATGGTATTTTGACGGTCGATCAAATCAATATGTTCTTAAAAGCTGCCTTGGGTTGACTTATACGGATGACAATAATCAATTCTTGTATTACAATAACGCCATCAAGATCCTGATACCATGTATGCTAAGCGTATCCCGAACAGTCTGAAATCGTTTGTCTACTGTTCATAATTCCCGCTTCCTGGGGGCGTATGAAAATGTTGGGCCAGGTTATTGGAACATTGCCTAATAGCAATCAGGAATATGTCCGTATATTCAACCCAAACCCCGCTGTTTTGAATACGCATAATTATCAAGCCGTAACCCACTATGATGATGGTTCTTTTGCAGGAATCAATGAAAATTATCTTCAATTTCAAACCTTCATTGGTATCTGAAACAACAGGACAAGGAGCTTGTTGGTGGTGCAGGTGGTGTCGATGCACATCTGGTGCTGACAGTGGTCATGGTGGAAGTGGCAGTACTGCTTCAGGTGCCTCTGATAGCAGTCATAGCAATGGAAACAGCTGCTGATGCCACATCTGGTGCTTCCGAACATTGATCTTATTAATATTTAACAATAAAAGGTTAGGACAAAGTCCTGCCTTTTTCAAATATAATAAGGCATAGTCGCTTGAAGTCAGACTGCTTCGCTTTCTATTTTTGTCGATATACTCTGGTATTCATTTTTACAGAAATGTAAAAAAATGTGTCCATAATAAAATTAAATCATGATAAACTACATTATTGTTTAATGTCATTAAAATAATAATTTATTATGAGGAAAAAATGGAACAGAAGATTTTGTAAACGAAAGAAGTAAGATTGCTGGGCTTTGTGGAGCTATTTTGACTGACTACAGTTGTTTGCCCTTGCGATCAGGTACTGTAATCCGGGGCTGATGAGGACAATGGAACAGCCTGTCGCAGCTGAGACTGTCCTTCACGCAAGCTGATGGGGACAATCTCGAACAAACAACAAGCGTTCAACGAAAACTGCTCCTCAACAAACGGAAACATGAAAGCTCGGGCCGCAACCGTAGATGAGAGAGTGAGCAACCTCCCCATCTGATGAACAGATCGTAAGTCAAAGATGGTTCAAACTCATCATCTCAAAATTGATCGACGATGAGCTGATACGAATCGCTCTGACTCTGATCATGTTCCAAAAGCATCAGCCGCTACAACTGAGAAGATCAAGAAGAGAGTTAATTCTACAAAAGCACAAACTGCTGCCGCAACCAACAATCAAGACACTCGTTATAGTACGAAAGACGCTTATGGCAGATTCGATTAACAAGACTATTAACTGAATTTGAGAGCTAATGTTGCTGATGTAACCTATGATGGCGTGAGGGATGAATATAGTGGTTGATGATCCTGAGTGCTCGCACGTTTCTCAATGCAAACGAAGTGCAAAATACTTAAAGGAATGTTTAACAGGGCTCCGCAACATCAATAATATTGCTATTCTGTGCCTTCTGTTGATCAGGTTATGCAAAATACTGTCACAGATCGGGCTGACGAAGAAGCCAATGCCAGACGGCGGATCATGTTTCTAATTTACCTATCCCTAATAATTTAACTTGGGTTTGCCGAAAGATGGAGCATTTGGATGTGGATAGCAGCATTCAATCAAAAAGTCAAGAGGCTGCTCACCTTGCCTCTGATAAAAGCAACCGCACTACTGTCTAGCGCTTAGCTTGGTTTTCCTGACTATTTTAATATTTACGATTGACCCCAACGATGGCGCTCAAATCGTGGACACGCTGTCAGTATGTTTTGTCCAGACAGAGACTGGAATGGGCTTAGGTCTTGCTTCCAGGTCAAAGATAATGAAAGGAGATGGTACTGACACAATTTGGAATTTGGTGGTGATAACGATAACGAAGATATTACCAACGATTTTCATCTTTGAAGCAAACAGCAAGGAGAATGGGTATTATATTATAAAGGAAGTCTATTAAAGTTTCTTTCTCTTTACACTGCCTTTGGTATGTAGGCACTTCCCCTGATGCAACTTCTACTCCTCACAACAGTGATAAACCTTCATTGCAGTCATCTAGAGATCCTTGGCCCTAATTTCAAAGGCCGATAATAGAGTCCAAGAAGGAAAGGAAGCCTCTGTTCATCAGGCTCTTCCTGCAACATTTAAATCTCATCGCGATGAGATTGGTAATAAAGACCAAAATTCTCTTTCTGCTCAACTACCTGATATAGGAGTTCAAAAATAATCAATTAGCCTTGATGGCTTTTAGGAACAGGCTGATTTTACTTTCTGGACTACTTCTTTCAAAAAGAAAATCCTTAAAATAGTTGTTCTATTTTTATTTATAGGGGGATGGTTCCACATGATTTGCTAGTCAATCATCTTCAAAAGCTACCTCACTAGGTGCATAATCCTAGTGGGGGTTTTATAATCGATCATTTACTGAGCTCTTACTTCAACAACTTTCCAAACTGTTAAAGTTTTAAGCCTAAAAACTACTGCACAATAAAAGGCGGGACATTCTGATCCTAGCTTCTTGAAATTTTAAAGCTATTATTGATTTTAGACTCTTTTAGTTTCTTTCAGACTGCTTTTAAGCCAACCATCATAAACTGAGCTTCATCATTAGTTTGGAGGATCATGAGATTTTATCAAACGTGCTTGGCTGGCAGCAAGGCTAGCCGAACTGCTCTCTTGACTCTAGTCACCAGTAGTATTCTTATCTCTGCATGTAGCTGGACTTACCATTAAATCGCGGTAGATAAGGCCGTTGATAATGCTAAAGAGGCTGGAGCAACCGTCAATCTTCAGGTCATGCGACTATATGATGAAAAAGACTCAGCAAATCATCATCTAGCCAATCAAACAATAACCAACCTTCAGAAATTCAGATGACTCCTGGCTTTCTGTCAGCTGCTCAGACTGTTGCTAAAATGGTTGGTGTTAAATCTTATCTCTATACCTCAACAACAACTGCCAGTGCCCGGAAGTATTACTCCCATATCTACTAGTTCCAGTTCATCAAATTCTTCTGAGTTCTATGTAAAACGAACAATTCAGAAGGACCCAGCGGTCAAAAATAGTAAAATGGATTCATGGCGACTTTACGATTACTGGCGTCAATACAAGCGCAAATGTTTCAGATTTTTCAAGTGGTAGCAACAAAATAACTAAAGGAAAAGGTATCACAAGTCAAACTGCTGATATGACGTTGTTATTGAATCTGATTTAGCTAAACAAACAATCTCGCTGGCGATGATCGTTTTACAGTCAAAAGTAACTACTGATAGCAGCAATACAGCGAAAACTTATACTCTTGGGTTATTGGTATTTATAAATCTAGTTCAAGTGTAACCTCTTCTCAATTACAAAATAATGCATCTAACCCTTCCAATAATCTGTATGTCAATCTAAAGACAGCAAATACAATGAAAGGTCAGAAACCAATACCGTTGATGCTGCTACTTATACTTTTATTAAATCCTGCTAGTATGAAAATCATTTGTTAAAAGCCAAAAGTAAGATTGATACGCAAAAATTTACCATTGAAAGTAATGATCAAGTTTACCAACAAATGTGTACCTTTAAACAATGTTGCTAGTTTTCATATATATTCTCTTAGTTGCCCTAGACTGGTGCAGTAATATTAACATTGATTATTATTCTTGGTATCCGTGAACGACGTTATAGAAATTGGCGTGCTTATGAGTCTCAGTGAAAATCGTTTAAAGATTATCGGTCAATTTTCTGCAGAGCTTTTCATGGTTACTTTGGTTTTCCTAGTCATTGCTATCGTATGGCTAAATACTTTGTTGGTAATGCAGTTTGAAATCAACCTTTCTCAACAGACAACTTCAAGTCAACAAGTAGACAAATGGATGCTGGTCCGGAGACAAAATGGTTCGAAACTAATAGTCAGAAATCAAATCAACCTCCTTCTAGGGGTGGTCTTGGTGCTATGACTGAAGCTATCACAGGCAAATGTTGCTCAAATTAATAAACTAAACGTTAAACAGACACCTGAAAAGCATCGCTAAACTTGGGTGCCATCACTCGCTTCTGATCACCTATCAATTATTCTGGCGAAATGTGGTATTATTCTGTATGAAGCCAAAAGACATTTTATCTTCAAATTAGAAAGTAGGGTTTTCTATGACATTGAAAACAAATAACCTCTGACTTATTGGTACAATAACAATCCCTGATGATTATCTTTTCAAGAAGTCAATCTTGAATTTGAAAAAGGGAAAGTCTATACTATCCTCAGGCAATCAGGTAGCGGAAAAACTACTTTTCTATCTCTTCTAGCAGGACATTTGACAGTCTAGGAAAAATCCTTCTTAATAATCAAAATATTAGTGAAAAAGGCAACTGATTATCGTAAAATGCTGTCTCAACCATTTTCCCAATCCTATAATCTGCCTTATATGACAGCTCAACAAAATGTTGAAACGCGCACTGATATTTCATCTATCAGACAACAAGTGATTTAGTAACATTATTTTGATAATGTTGGGTATTGCTAGAATTTGATAGATAAACCTGTCTTACATCTCTCGGGAGGTCAGCAACAGAGTTGCTATCGTGAGGGCGCTCCTGCCAGAACACAATATCATTATTGCTGATGAACCAACTGGTAATCTAGACGAAACAACAACCAAGATATTGTTACTATTTTTAAAAGATTGCCCGCAGGAGAGAAGAAACGGTGATTATTGTTACGCATGAACGAAAGTTGCTGGATGGATTCTGATATCATTTTCGAATTACATGCAAAAAGAATTTACATTAATTTAGCAAGCGGTGATTTTCTTTTTCGCCGCTTGCTTTTACTAAAGTCAGATTGTTTCTTATTATGCTTGCATTCTTTTAGCATAAATATTAGTTTTCAATTTTTAGAGCTCTTTTTGAGGTTTTTATTTCCAGCAAACCTTGTTTTTGAGATAATGATGAGCTACTGTTTTAGCAGATTTTCCTTTGACTTTAACCTGATAATTCATGTCATCATTTGACTTTCTATAATTTTTCCAGCTAAGCGATTCAAATCTTTTAGTTCAGGATGTTTTGTAACAATTTCTCTTTTTGAATAAAGGAGCTCCTTGATAGGGTGGGAAAAAGATTTTTTGGTCATGGAGTAACAAGTCGTATTCCCTTGATTTCTGAATCTGCTGAGTAGGCGTCGTGATGTCAATATCGCCACTCTTAATTGCTTTGATAGCGCAAACAGAGTTCCATTGTACTCACCTGTAAATCGAGTCCATAAAGACTCTTCAATCTTTGTTTCCATCTTTTCGGTCATTAAATTCGAGAGTAAATCTACTGTTTGCTGTATAACCTTTTCAAAATCAGAAATAGACTTTAATCCTTTTTCTTTAGCTAAATGATTTCTTAACAGCTACAGCATAGGTATTGATATTCATGGGCTTTAGATAGACAAGATTGTCTGTTTTAAAAATACCATCACGTGCTTCTTCGTAAAACTGTTTGAGGATTATTGGACGTTTTAGGTGGATTTTTTAAAGACTACTTGTAATTGTTCAGTAAACTCTGGGTAAATATCAATATCACCTTTTAGGGCTTCATAAAGAGGTTGTTTTTCAAATTAGGTTTGACTTCACAGTAGAGTGACTATCTTGCTCAGATGATCTTTATACATATTAATCAGGACTCTGGTTCAGGTCCACTTTTACCAGCAAATTGACAATTTCTTTCCCTGACTCTGACTGGTTTTAATCACATTTTGGAAGATAAGAGGCATGACCAATCAACATGATAAAAAGGCAAAGCATAATCTTTTTCAGCGAAGCTTTTTCTAAAAACTTAATAGCAAGATTAAAAGAATAGCTAAAAAGAGCTGGAAGAAATAGCTCCTATTACAAATCAGAGAAGTGTTGCTGATCAATTCCAAGAAGAATGAAGAACCCAACCCTCCAGCTCAATCAAGGCTGCCAAGGTCGCTGTCCCAATAATCATAACGAGCTGTCCTTACTCCAGAAATGATAACTGGCATAGCCAGCGCTAATTCAAATTTTTCAGTCGCTCCCACTTGGTCATACCCGAAAGCTTGACCAGCCTCGACCAAACTTGGGTCAATAGTTGTTAGACCAGTGATGGTATTTTGCAAAATTGGAAAAGAGGCATAGATGCAGAGCCGCTACGGCTGGCACCGTTCAATCCCATAAAAGGGATGGAATAAGCCTAAAAGAGCCAGAGAAGGAACTCGTTTGGAAAATCCCTGAAATTTGTAAAAATAATCTCTGCTATTCTCTTTCATGACTGATAAAGATAGCCAGAGGAACACAAGGATAATGGCTATTAAAAAGTGACAATAAAAGATATTTGTAAATGCTCTAACAAGGACTGTGTCCAGTCAGCAAAAGCGATTTTGGAAGGTTGTCATTAAATCGGTCATTAGTTATCACCTCAAATAAATCTGCCACAAAATCATTGACCGGATTTTGCGCCATATCTTTGTGGACTAGCCAATCTGAATAATCTGCCCCTTTTTGAAAAATAGCAATTCGATTCTACGTTTTTGGCTTCTTCAATATCATGCGTTACAAAAACAACTGTCATTCCTAATTCTTTTTGTAAAGAGTAGTACAAATCTTTGTAGTTGTTTTCTCGAAATAGGATCTAAGGCTGAGGCTCGTCCATTAAAAAGAATATAGATTTGACAATAATGATAAGAATACCTACCGTTGTTGCTCACCACCTGATAGGTCACGTGATAACGTTCGAAATGCTTATCTGCTGGCAAGTCAGCCTTATCAAGTAATTTCTTCGTTTTTCAGTCGATCTGCTTGACCAAGCCTTCATTTCCAGGAATCAATTCAATATTTCTTCTCTGACGGTCAGATTAGAAAAGAGCAATTTCTAGAAGGAACATAACCCTATATCTAAACGTAATTCTCTTAAAGAAATGTCAGTGATGTTTTTATCATTTAGATAAATATCCCTTGACTGGGAGTGATTGGCGATTAATCATCTTGAGGGTAGTCGTTTTACGCCGCTGCACTGGGACCAATCAAAACAAAGAATTCTCCTTGGCTATTTCAAAGTTAGATCTGGCAATACATGTTATCCCCTGCAAAGATTTAGTAATATTTTCAAATCGAATCATAACTTCTCCTTTGTAGCTTTTTCTCCTTCTCCTTGAGACAAAATATTGCATTTCGTGATAATGAAGCTTGTAATAATGTCCGTCAATTGAATCATTGTTTGTTGCTCTTGAACAGACCAAAACTATTAAAGCAGCTTCTTCCATTTTCTCAAAGGAGCAATAATGGATGCAGCATATTCTCGACCTGAGAAGATAAAATTATTTCTTTTTCCGACGATCTGTTTTGTGACTTGAGAAAACGATATAATTTTTCATTCCATCTTTTAAGGTAGCGTTAACCACTTGTTTAGTTGAATAAGTTTTTTCAACAATTTGTTTTTGTGTGATTCCTTGTGGATTATAATAAAGCCATGAGAGGATAAAAGAGATTTGCTTTGCAGACTGTTCTTTCGGCGTAATGCCATAAAGAGACATCTGCTGATCAAAAGATACGTAAAATATTTAGCTCTGTCTAGCTTTTGTGATTTCAAATCACTAGGCATCTCCGTTCAGTACAATACTTTGCCCAAAAGCTTGAGGACTTTCTAAGTAGTCATGTGCTTCTTCAATGTGATCAATAGTAAAAATCTTTTCCACATAATAGGAACAGCATATTTAGCAATAAAATCAAAGAGCTCTTGCAGATTTTGTTTAAATTGATATTGCCAGAATAGAAAGTTGTTAGATAAATGTTATTTCTGCAGAGCCATGATGGGATCAAAGTGTCCAAAGGTCCATTGACCGCCCTAATAAAACCAACTAGACAGATAATACCACCATCAACAACATGGTTTTCAGTATCATCAATACAAGCAGGACTATCAATCAAAACCTTATCAAATGTTTCGTTTGTAAACACTATCTCGGTCAGATAACCTCACTCATAGCCGCTATCTCAAAAAGTTGTTGCTGCAAGAGAACGTACACTGGCAGTCACCTTGATCTCAGGTAAGGAAGCCTTTTAATAAATTGAGAAAAGCTAAAGCAACACCGCTTGCTCCTGCTCGAACAAAACAGATCCTGCTTTTTCAATTTCAAATTTTATAGGCACCGTAAGCTGTATAATAGCTCTCAGGAGCTGCTGCTAACTTATCCCCAAGTTAGATTTGTATAGGTGAAAATTTGTTCATTTGGCAAAGGACATATTCAGCATAGCTGCCATCGAATGCTCTTCGATCCCTCCCATAATGGAAACAACTTTCTGTCCATGGAAGAAATGGTTTATCCGATGTTTCTTCAATAATACGACACATCAATGCCTAAAACCCTTTGGAAAACAACAGACGGCGAAATATACGCGATAAAATTTCAGAACGATTGATACCGAATCCCTTAATTTTGCAGAGACCAACTTCCTTACTTTTTAGGAATCTCTCTCTCCACAACTTTTAATTGTTCAGATGGAGCCCGGTTGTTCAACGAGTACTGCTTTCGCTGTCAAACAGCCTCTAATAATAATTAAGTTTAGTATAACATGACAAAATTAAATAGTCAAATATTTTTACTATTTAAGAGTTGTTTTTAAAAATTGGATCATCAAACTTTTTAACTCGCTATCCACCAAAATATAACTCAAGATTTTTAGAAGGTATCATTATCATACAACTGCTGTCATTATAGGTCTCTGATGCCTGTCGAATCCGTAACGACCTCAGTACATATAAAATTGAAAAGACCTAATTTCAAAAGAAACATTAAAATGCGCATCTAAAGTATATCTTAAAAAGCAAGAGGTAAATTTATTTCTCTTGGGAAGCCTTTTTGTGTTTGCTTTTGACAAACATAATCTTTAATAATTTGATAAAACTGGCTATTATAAAGGTACTGCCATACATTTCAACTAAACCTACAGCACCACTAATAGTAATGTATAGCAGAACCCCACATAGATGGTAAAACCAATAGAGCCACAACTCTTGGATAAACTGACATTGCCTTCCAAACATTGCGCTAAAATAACAGACAAGAAAGACAACTGCCTGTGAGGAGGACTGTGCCAAAATTTAATATAGTTCCAATAGTAACATATATGCCGGGCACCAACATACTGGTATCAGAGCAGTAAAAGCAATCAAGATCCCAATTGTCGCTTGCATAGGTAAGTTAAATAGCATCATACCAATAGCGTCAATGTTCTGAGATCATGGCTCGAGTCTGACCAACCACCATGAAAGCGACTGTGCAAAATACCAACAAGATAATGAACTGTCCCAGAATATTTACCAAGGTAGTAAGTATCAATTAGAAGATTAAAACTGACGCCCTAATTTCTCTTTATTAGTTAGAGACATACATGGAAAAGATAATACTAACAAAATTGAAATTAAAGCTGATGCTATTAGTAACCGAAGTTAGTACATTTTGTTAAAACACTCAAAAATTGACTCAAAAATTTGTCGGCTGTAATTAGAAATGGGGCTGCTAATTTGTGTATCTCTCAAAAGATGCTAACATTTTGGAAACCCATTTATTGTGTTGGACTTCATTGATGATATTTTGAATATCCTTTGGGTTAATAGACAGCGAGTTTAAGGCTGGCAATCAAATCTGGTAGAACAATGGTCAAAAATGAGGTCGACAACAAGCACAAAAGTTGCATAAGCTAAAACCATAGTCAAAGGCCGTTTAGCCTTCTAAAGACTTTGTGACTTAATCAATTTATCATAAAGTCTTCATAGGCACTCTTAACAATGTTAACAATATAACCAATGGCAGCTCCTGTTAAAAAGGAGATAGAGCAGACAAAAAGTATTCAATATTTTGGCTCCTGCTGACTCAGTTTGACCAAAATTGCACAACAAAATGACAAAAGGACCAAAACAGGATGAAGCAACATAGTGATTTTTCATAACTGTTATTATACACTAAATTGGCCTAAAAAGATAGGAAATAACTCACAGATTTTAAAAATCTGTTTAGAGTGTAAATAAAGTTTTTATAAGACTTCTCCTTGGTTCAAATCTTCCAGTGGCAGAAACAGGTGAAAGCTTCTGCCACTTTTTATCACGCGGCAACTCGATTAGAGCTCCTTCGCTCGCAAAATCAATGCCATTTAAAGTTGGCTTCTTTGCAGAATTTCAAAACATATGTATGGTATAGACCAAAGCCATACCATTTTTAAAACTCTATAAATTAAAATTCTTCCCAGCAATGACGAGCAAAGCGATCACTAAATAAGACTCTTTCTTCAAGACTAAACAGGATTGAGTCTGTTCTGTTTTTACTTTAAACTACAAGTCTGTCGATTAGAGCTAAATGACTTTCGTACACAGTCAAACGATTTCCTTTTAGAGCGACTTTAAGGTAGCAGCACACGTATTATCACGGTCAATATACTGCCGTGACCATAAGCGTTTTCCATTTCACCCGTACTCTAGCAAATACGAGTCACACACAGCCCGTAAAGTGGTATAACTCGGGTTAGACATACGATCTTCATTAATCGCAGCATTCATGGCCTTTAATGTGTTCGCGCAAAGTGAAATCAGCTCGATAATCGTCTCTAGCATAGCCGTGCCATCGAGCCTCATCAGATCGCTCCAGAGACCACTTTTCAGCAACATCGATTTGGCTTTTGGTAGCGATCCCAAAGTGGTGGCTACAGAGTAATCCGAAGACCGAGCGGACTTTGCAATCACAACCCGATTCAGATGATGACAAGTAAGGAGTTTTAATGAGGCGTAAAGATATTCCACTTGCGTTTCTGGTCGTTAGTTTTGGATCAGCAGAAAGCACTCGGCTTTTGAGAGAATAAAGAGAAACAAAGTCAACTGTATTTTCTTTTTAAGGCTTAGTGGAAATCTTCTTGCGTCATAACAATATTCAGACCATCACGTTCAAATTGCTTTTAGCATAATTAGATACTCTCCCGCCTGGACATCAATAAAAATAATTAGAACGATCCTCCTTCATAGCTTTAAACTAATAATCATTAGGATTACAAGTATTTGGATAATACTGTCCAGCTGTACATACAGTAACGATTTTCTGCATCAATTTCATGTGCTAGCTTAGTAGCAATAGCTGACGGACCAATTCATGATGAGCAGATTGATACTTCACCTCTTCTTCGTTTTCCACCTTCTTCAAAATACTAAACCTGCTCCCTAAATGGTTGCATGAAGAATCATATTGATTTCATTGAATGTCAACTATATTTAGTCAAGACCCTTAACTGTAAAAAGTGTACAGCAGAGACGCTCATAAATTCTAACATCTTACGATTACATCCAACCACCATATTCTTCAATCAAGTGCTTAGGGCAATCAAAATGTGTTAGTGGCACCAATGGTCTCAATGCTATATTTATGACATTCCTTAAAACAAATCCTCATGAATTGCAAATAGCTTCATTAGGGTTCTAATTCATCTCCCCTGTGGAAAATAGCGTCCAAAGCAATCGAAAGACGATAAGTTTTTGAAGCCCATTTCTCCAGAGCGATATCTTCTTTGAAATGATGGTACATATCAATGGAATCTTTGGCTGGATAAAAATAACCTGCTTCAAAGTCAAACATCTTCTACTCAGCAATAATCGGAAAGCGATCTTCACCGATTGCTAACGTCAACATTGGCAAACCACGGCCATCAACATTATAGAGGCCTTCGCATTGGTTAGTAGCTATTTGCCACCCATAAAAATCCCTGTGAAAACGGTTTTAATTTTATCATTTCTAAACTCCTTTTATAAATTGATTATTTTTCTTCTAAAGTATCAATAAAGCGTACAAGATCAAATTAGGTCAGTCGTAGTAAGAAATTTCTAAAACGCAACAATTACTTGGAAAGAAAAGTCAATTTCTCTTCTAAGCCCAGAGCCAGTAAAATTGTGACAAAAGCACCTGCATGACTAACTGCTAAAACAGTTTTGCCAGCTATAGCTTCGAGCATGAGCTATCAGTGTAATAAGCGCTCTTGAACAGCTCTGTCTGTTTCACCGCCAAATTTTTCAGTAATGTTACCTGTTTCCCGACAGACTACTACGCGGTGGATGTAGGTATTCTTGTTGACCTCCATAAGCTCCCAAAGTTCATCTCTTTCTAATCCCTTGAGACGTTTATATACTGTCCGTCCTGTTACTAATTCTAGGGTATCTGCTATGTTCAGGGTTGAACAGTAGAGACTATTAGTCAGCAATTTCCTGAGATAGTTGCAGCTTGTTTAGCCTCCAATTCCCACTTCTGTCAGGGGAGATGACCAGCCCTAATACGTTTTTGGGCATTGAATGAGGTCTGAGTCATGTCTCATCAAATAAATAGTTGTCATCTTTGGTCTCCCTTTCTATAAACTAAACTGGCATCATCTGGATTGTAAATAGATAAAAGATCAAATTCACCATTGTCATAGTAAAAATGCAAAATAGCACAGTTGTGCATACCGCAGTTTGTGGTGGATCAGCTAGAATATGACGATGCAGCAATGTGCGCCACCGTGACTGACAGTAAGATATGGTTTTGGCAGAGCTGTTTTCTAGCAAGTCTCTGACAGTCTCTCCCATACGCTCACGTACGACTTGATTTGATTCACCACCGTGGACAACAAAATAATCGCCATAACCAACACCAGCAGCTTGCAAAGGAGGATTGAGGATTCCTGTTGCCCTTCAAAAGTTCCAAATCCATTCTTTCAAGCCTTTCACGAATAATATCTTTCGTCTAAAACGATTTCCCGCAGTGTCACAGGCACGTTCGTGTGGAAGAAATGAGTTTCTTCAAAAACAATTCCCTATCTTTAAAATAATCTGCTTGTTGAGCTTGTTTTAATACCCAAGTTCGGTCAGGGGTGAATACAAACTCCTTACGTTCTGTGCTGCTCATTACAGCGTGTTTGCCCATGCCGCATAAATAAAATGTTTACTCATACAAGAATCACCTAAATATCCAAAAGAAATATTTTCAAGGGATCAATTAACACTAAGCAAGTTTCAGATGACCATTCTCATACTGGTACTTGCACAGTAACTAATTTCAAAACGAAGATCTGAGGCAGTTGGTACTTTCAATTCAAGTATCAATCCATATATGCTGCACCATGACTGACCATCAACAGCGTTTGGAAGTGACTGTCAAAGTTGCAAAGTTGTTTTCGTAAATACGTTTTACCCATGAGCAATATCTTCACCACCATGAGGAACCAGTAAGTCTTCAAAGAAGACGAAACGGATCTAAAACAGACGGCAAGCTTTCTGGTTGAGCTTCAAAAATCCGAAATTCATTTATTTCAAACTCCGCTTTAGTTGATAAGATTGATTTGTAATCAAATTTCAGTATCCATCGCCCCGCTCCTATAGTTGAGGAATGGAGCTTTCTATCAAAAGTAAATTTCCTTTTTCTTGCAAAAATAATCTCTCACTAAATGAGTAATTTCCCAGATCAGTCAAGGGAGAATCACACCCACCCCTGGAACGCGCTTTTGCGTAATACATAAAGGTTTCTCCATGGCGCATAAGATATAGCGTTTGAACCATTTTTATCATATTCCTTTCAAAATGGATAAAAATTGAATAATCATCCCAGAACTTCGTCTCCTAGTCATGAAACACCTGTTCATCCAATTGCAATTCATTTTTATCTTAATACTTGTATTATACCTTAGAATAAATAGTTTTCTTGTAAAATAATCAGGTATACTGATACTATCATACGATAGCACTCAATTGTATTTTCAATCTGATTGCTCTTATTCCTAAAATAAAAGATTTATAATAACCATCCCTTTAAAGCCATTCTGTCATTTTATCAACCTTTTTGCTACCTACACTAAAAGCTAGTGAATAAAAGCCGAGATGCTCTTGAGTTAGCTTATCATGACTCAATATTTTTCCTGTGTTTATAATTTCCAAACGTGCACTCATCATCAAAAGATATACGACTTAAATCTCTTCTTTCGATTATGATGAGAGCTCATTTGCTTGATCATCAAAAGTATTTTTCAAAAACCTTCTCACTGTTTCAAATCTGCACATACTCAGCTACTAGATTGTGTTTGATTTCCCTTTGGATTCTATCTTATAAGTCTGTTTTTATGGTTTGAGCAATTTTATCTATAGGCTGTTTGAGTCAAATGCAGTCCGTCCGTCGTATAATCCTCAGCTAATTCTCCTTTTTCATCTAACAACAATGGATATAAATCAATATAGTTAACCCCAGATAAAAACCTGTAGACGCTGATTTGACACCTGAATAAGTGCATTATTTCTGATTTTTACCTTACCAGCATACCGATCAGATTCATTGACTGGTAATACAGACAATACATAAATCTTTTGTCAAAAATATGATTAAGCTCTGATTTGAGCAATGATATTCGAGATCCTTGCGACAATGTCTAACAGAGGATAACCTCTACAGATATCATCAATGCCAATCATCAAGAAAACTTTAGCAGGACTCAAAGTCAACACTTGATCTTCTATATGTTCCAAAAGCCAAACAGAATCTGTCCCAGCTATTCCTCTATTGACTAAAGGTAAATCATGACCTAGATATTTTTAAAAGGAAAAACTCAGGATGGAATCTCTGCAACACGATACTATCCACTTTTAACCTTACTGTTGGCTTTCTGAAAAGTTTGCAGCCGTTTCATTTGATAGGTAGTCAATTCAGCACTCCCTCTTTCTTTTTGACGTTTTTAGCAGTTCCTATTTTCCAATATTTTATCCTTAAATCCATTATGATAGCAAAAAACTGTTTAAAACAAGTTTTTGCATGCACTAATCAATAGAAGATAGATAATTATCAATAACGTCTAAGACTCAGATTCATCATTTTGACTTAGCTTGATAATTAGTAGCTGCTCTAACATTTTTTAGGTGCATTAGCCATAGCATAAGCAATGCTTAGCTAGTTTTAGCATTTCAATATCATTTCCGCCATCACCAAAAGCCACATTAAATGATCACCAGTAAAAATTCCAACGTTTCAATAATCAGCTGTAAGGCCCATCCTCATGCAGCCCTTTTGATAATATCAATATAACCAAAACCACTGGCGTCCCTACCAGCGCTGACTTGCTTTTATAATCAGCAATAGCCTTTATGATTTGAGCTGACTCCTCTTCTTTAACCTGCAAGGTCAACTTAGTGTTCATCAGAAGAGGGGAAAACGAGTTCACAAGTTCTAAAACAGGAAAGAAAGGTGAAAGCATTTTGACAATATTCTCAGAAACGCCCTTTTTTAGATAGCCTTTCTTTTCTCCCGATAAGACAACAACAGCTTGAGATACTTCTCTTCAATAAAGTAAATGATACTGGCGATATCCTCTCTTTCTGGAAAACTCAACCCGAAGGATTGATTTTTAGAAATAATATTCAGCACCATTTTCACCTGACAAAAGTTAACTGCTCATGACAATCAGGAAAATGTTCGCGCAGATTGACGGTATGGATTGCTGCTTGCGACAACAAAGCGAATATCTCTTTCTTGCAGTTGTTTTAAGATTCTCTGAAATCGGTTATGATCATAACTCCCTTTAGAATTTAAGAAGCGTCTCCACTCCATATCGAGTTGCACTAACTTTCACACTCATTTCTTCTCCTCCTCTAACTAGCTAGTGTGTAATTAATCTTAGATAAATAATAACAATATGTATTTAAATCAAATAATATTTCTAATTGTTCGACATCTGTATTCAAAGGCAAAATCGGATCCTTTTAAGTTCTGGCATAAAATCACTTACTTTCCTGTCATCATTATATATAACACACAAAAATTTAAAAATTAAAAGACACCCTAAAGTGCCTCTTGTTATTAGCTAGAGTAGACCAGTTATATAAACTAGAAAGAAAATAGCAAAACCAGCCAGATAAATCAAACCAAAAATTGATAATAATTCAATGAAACAGATGGCTGTGCTCCTTGTTATTAACCAATGAATAATTCAAATAAGCATAAACTGGCGTTGTCAGAAAGACGCAATCATAGCAAAGCGCATTGAGAGTTGCAACATCACCTGCAAATAAAAGAACAATAATAATCCCAATAATAGATGTAAAGACCATCCAAACATTAAGCACACTTTTGTGAAGCTTCCTTCGTCCAAAACAGTAAGCGCATGGTTTCATTATTGGCACGCGAATAGCCATCAATAACTGTAATGGTTAGTACTAAAGATGCACAAAAGGCAATGAAGGCAATCAAAAGACGAGACCAAGCACCAAAGGACGATTCATACATATTGATAAACTGGGCAATGTACTGCACTAGCACTCTTAACTTGTTAGGCCTGAACCGAAATTGAATCAAAGCACCCAGTGCCAGAGAAGATAAATGCAGAACCGCTGTTCCGATATAACCAACGTTAAAGTCAAAAGATACCATCAGTCAGAGAAACTTTGCTGTCTTGCGCTTTTCAACCGTCCACATAGAATTGATAGCGAAATTTCAATCGAGCTGGCATCCAGCCCATCAAAGAAACAATAAAAAGGCAGGGCTGTTAGTTGCCACGTGATGGTGCTGTGAAATCTGGGAGCATATTCTCTATGTTTAAAGAGGCAATAACAGCAGCCGAAGGTTGTCGCCAAAGTCAAGAGCTGTCATCACCCACTTAGATGAGTCATCAAGAAAACGATAATCTCAATTAAAAGCACGTGCATAGGTTACATGATAGGGCTAGTTGTTAATTGCGAGATAGACAGGCAAATCCATTTGGGAAGATATTATAAAGAATTGCCGCAGCTAGAATTCCAACAGACTGCTGTATTGACAACAGCTGAGAATATATTCATGATAAAAATACCCACAAATAAAGTTTCCCTTTTTCTTTGTAGCCTTCAATCAGACTTTTATTATTTTTGCAGTGTGTATTGCGAGCCAAAACGAAAAATGGATATTTAAAACAAGTTAACCAATAAAAACAATAATGATTACACTGCCAGCCGTCAAATAGCGCCTGCTTGCGTTGATGATACAATATGGATCCACCAACGGCTGCTGATGCCATAGGATCCCCGGTCCCATAGCTTTTAGAATTTGCTTTCCATGTTGAGCGTTCCTCTTCCACCATAAACTTTTCTCCTTTTTATAACTTAAAATTATCAGAGTTTTCTGAATATGATGTACAATTATTATAACATTGATAGAAAAAGCTGTCAAGAGTATTTCAGAAAATTTCAACAAATTATTTAACCCAATTAGAATGGGATACCTTTTATTAGAACAGACGGCTATGATTGCAGCAGGAAATAACTCTATAAAAAGAGTCTCAATCGTGAAGATTACGTATAAAAATGGATTGTTAGCCTTAACCTACTCAAACAAGACTAAATAACTTAGGAAGTTATTATGATTTTTAGAAAATAATCCTGTAAAATTAACAAGCCATTGCCAGATTTTTAGCACCTACCGGACTCAATAGCTTTGTTAGCATTAAACTTTAGTTGAGTCCTTTAAAAGTTGATTTAGCATTACAACAATACTGTCTTTTAGAGAATTCAGAGTTGATTTTAAACCCTTTTATTGTGAATAACCTCACTCTTTGAAAGTTTAAATGCAAAATTAACGATTAATGTTATTTGTTTGTCAGTCATTGAAGAATTTAAATTGTAATTTTTCAACGTATTCTCAACAATCTTTTCGAACTTGATCTTTGTTAATTTATCACCTGAATCAGCCACTGCAGATTTAATATCTGTTAGAGCAACATTGCACATCAGCATCATAACTTTCTTTTCCTTTATTTTCCTCATTAATTCGAGAGTGTTGAGTTCTTCTTGAGCCAAATTTTACTTTCTGCAAAACGCTGACCATTTTCTTCAAGTGAGTAATAAATACCCGCTAAAGCTGATTCTCCCGTTACAGCAATTGGTGCTGCAACGTAATTTTAGCATGTTCAATTCCAAGCGTTACAGCGGCATTTCGATACATATCCTGTGTCACTTTTCGATAAGCCGTTTTCAGGTAACAATCTGCACATCAAGTGTTTCCTTATACCTAATTTTTGAATCTTAACAGATGAATATAACTGCAAACTCGGATCATCAGCAACATTCATAATTTTAGCATAGCTGCTTGTATTTAGTGTTTTAACATTGGTATCCTTATCAGTACTATAACCCAACAAATTCAATGTTTGACTGCGCTGCTCTTCACTTAAAGAATACCCCATAACATAGTCTGGCTGAACACAGATTCATCATGTAACCTTCTGAACAGAATCGTTGCTGCTAGCAAACCGAAACTTAAAACGCACTAGAAGTCAGAAAAAGTATTCCGCCTATTAATAATTTTCGTAAAATCATCGTTCTCCCTTTCTTATTTCTTTCTCTTATTCTTAATCATGAGAGTTAGCTTTTTAAACTGAAAAAACTAGCAATTTTAATGACTATTCATGTAATTCCAAAGGCAGACCATCTGGATCAGAGCCATATTTTACCTAGTATAATCATCATAACGAACCTCTTCAACTCTTATACCCTAAAGCCATCAACTCTTGTCTAGATGCCTCAACATCTTCTGCATAAAAAGCTAGATGTCTCAAGCCACAAGCTTCTCGCGGCCAACTGATACGCTCTGGTGGGGCGCAGTAATTAGAGTCCGTTAACTTATTTCCAAAAATTTCTAACTCAATATCACCACATTTCAAATCAAGTTTGTAATCACTGACGTTTCGTGCCTGTGATTTTCTCGAATGACTTCAAAACCCAATTGATTAACATAAAACTCATAAGATTTATCATAATCCGAAACTATCAAAGCAACACTATGATGAACTGCTTTTTAATTTCATTTTTGTCCTTTCAAACATTGCCATTAGTGACAATCAAGTAGAGGCTAATCTCAACTCCTCTCACCCATCCACAGCTAGTACGTACTATTAGACATATAGCAGCGGTTCAAACTAACTTCTCATGATTCCTTAGTTATTACGTTTGCAATGCTCATGAGACCTCACAGAAGAAGTCGTATCTAAAAGAAAACTCGTTGAGTCGAGTTTCTATGTAAAATGATATTTGATTATAGGACTGCCTAAAAGCTATCTTTTTGGAAGTCTGTAATAAAATCAGTTTTCCCCTTTATATGTGCCATGAACAATTGTTCTGGCAGTCGCCCTCACATCTGCAAGTGACCAAAGTAACTTCATTTTGTCCCGGCCGATTGTCAATATTCTACATGTTCAGGTGTGACAGTTTCTCACTTCACTAATAACATAAGTATAAACTGTATTTTTATCAGTCAGATAAATTTCCATGCCTTCTTTTGCACGTCTCTAAAGGTGAAAGAGCATCTGTGAAGATCCGGTCATACTCAAAAACATGATGGCTAGCAAGATACTAATTATTTTCTCCCATGACTTGGTCATTTTTCATCGTTCCAGCACCATATGTTGACCAACATATCTAATCCAACTTTGAAGATTGGTGTTGATTTTTAAGTCTGGAATGGCAATTCCCGCCAATTACAGGAGCTTCTGGGCAGCCATTTGTGCTGCCAGTACCGATTGAGTACTGATGGATTCCAATCTTTTAAAATCAAAGGAAGAATGGGCAGCCTTGTTGCGTGTCTAATATCCTTCTTGCTAACATTGGAAACCTGATATCTATTGGTATTCCAAGCAATTGAGGCATTTCTAATTGGAGTATTGATTAGTGCTAGCCAATCACGTAATAAAAGGATAGGCGAAAGGTCCTTAAAACTTCGTTTCTTTTCCTAGATTGACGTTCTTTTTCATTGCTAGCTACTCATTTTCATTATTATTTAGTGAGTGCCTTCTATTACTCTCAGACTTGACTAAAGCAAAGGTTACAATCTTAGCATTTTCATCTAGGCGCATCACTCTGACACCATAGCTGAACGCCCAGTCTGAGAGATATCGGCAACACTGTACAGTAATGACACTCAGTATCTGTAATAATCATGATATCTTCATCATCATTGACAGTGACAAGTCCAGCGAGAGGACCATTTTTAGCGGTGATATTGGCAGTTTTAATTCCTTTACCACCACATCGTCCTTTTGGTCAGGTATTCACTGGCAGTGTTTGCTACCATACCCCTTTTTCATGTAATGGTTAGAACACATGCGATTATCTGCTATGTGATCTGCACCAATGACATAACTCATTTTTCCTGAGATTAACACTTTCCACACCAGTTGCCAAACGTCCCATATTGCGGACAGCAGATTCTTTGGAAACGAACAGAATAACCTAAATGTGTTCTCAATAATGATATCCTCTTGACCATTGGTCAAAGAACGTTGATCAATTCATCATTATCGCGCAGACTCAGCGCTTTGAGACCATTTTGACGAATATTGCCAAAAGGGCAGACACACTAGTCCGTTTTGACAACCCTTGCCTAGTCGTAAAGAATAAATACTATCATGAAAAATCATCTGATTTCACATTGATTATGGTTTGAATCGTTTCTCCATCATCTAATTTCAGTAAATTGACGATAGGTAAGCCCTTTGCTAGTTCAGCTCGTATTCAGAAATTTCATAACCTTTGAGACGATAAACTCTCCCTTGATTAGTAAAAGAAGAGCATGGCATCATGCGTACTTGTTGATACCAGTTCATGAACAGATCATCATCATTGACGCCCGTTCCTTGGACACCACGACCGCCTCGTTGTTTGTGTACGAAACTCATCTTGACTCAAGACGTTTAATATAACCCTTATTAGATAAAGTAATCAGGAACATCTTCTTCTTCGATTAAATCTTCATCTTCGAGTGACAGGACTTCAACAACCATTAATTCTGTTCGGCGTTGATCAGCAAATTTGCGTTTGATATCTTCAGTTCATCCTGATGATGGCGATAATATCGTTCTGGTTTTCAGCCAAAATATCAGCTAAACTCAGCGATCAATGCTGAAAAGGTCATTATATTCTGACTGAATTTTATCACGTTCCAAGCCGGTCAAGCTGACGCAGGCGCATATCAAGAATGGCTTGACTTTGTCTTTCGGATAAATCAAAACGACTCATTAATTCAGCTTTGAGCAATGGTATCTGTCTCACTATTGCGGATAATGGTAATAACTTCATCCAGATGATCAAGAGCAATCATAAACCTTCTAAGATATGAGTCTAGCTCAGCTTTTAGCCTTATCAAACTTAGTAATGTCTAACAATGACTTCTTTTTGATGGTCAATATAATTATCTAAAATCTGTCTCAAGGACAAAATTTTAGGGACACCCTTCTCAATAGCTAACATGTTAAAACTAAAAATTAGTTTGTAGACTTGTTAACTTAAAAAGATTATTTAAAATAACATTAGCACTAGCATCACGGCGGACTTCAATAATAAAAACGAACGCCTTCACGGCTGGATTCATCTCGAACAGCAGTGATACCTTTCAATGCGTTTTTCTTGTGCTAAGCGAACAATATGCTCATGTACTTTAGTTTTATTGACCATATAAGAAATTCAGTAACAACAATGCGTTCACGTCCTGACTTCGTTTGCTCAATCTCAGTGCGAGCACGCAAAACAATAGAACCCTTCCTGTATCATAGGCGCGATGATACCCGATTTCCCATGACAAAAGCTCCTGTTGGAAAATCAGGGGCGGGTAGTACTTCCATTAGGTCACGCGTTGTCACGTCAGGATTATCCATAACTAATTTGACCGCATCAATTGTTTCTCCCAAATTATGAGGTGGAATATTAGTGCCATTCCAACAGCAATACCTGTCGCCCATTAACCAGAAGATTTGAAAACGTGACGGTAAAAACTAAAGGTTCACGTTCAGAACCATCATAGTTATCTGCAAAATCAACTGTATTTTTTATTAATATCACGAAGCATTTCCATAGCAATTTTGCTCATACGCGTTTCTGTATAACGCTGCGCTAGTAGCGCTCATCTCCGTCCATAGAACCAAAATTTCCATGACCATCAACCAACATGTGACGGTAAGACCACCATTGTGCCATCCGAACCATGGCTTCGTAAATAGATGAATCTCCATGCGGATGGTATTTACCCATGACATCACCTGTAATACGCGCTGATTTTTATGCGGCTTGTCAGGAGTAACCCCCCAATTCATTCATGCCATATAAAATACGACGATGAACAGGTTTTTAATCCATCGCGAACATCTGGAAGAGCCTGAGCAACAATAACACTCATAGCATAGTCAATAAAACTCGTCTTCATTTCACTGTTAAATTGACATCTACTAAATTTCTATCTTGCATTAAAAATGCCTCATTTCTAGTCTAAAACTCTTTTATATTATATCACAAATAAGGCTCTTTTTCAGCTATTCTACTATAGTTTTTCCGCTGAGAAAGGTAAATATTAGTGACTTTCTTAACAAAAAGTGTTAGAATGAAAATGTATAGAATATATACTTAATAAATTATAGGAGATGTTTAGAACATGACTGCAAACTAAACATAAAAAAGTCATCCTTGTTGGTGATGGTGCTGTAGAGTTCATCTTACGCTTTTCGCTCTCGTTAACCAAGGAATTGCTCAAAGAACTTGGTATTATTGAAATTCCTCAATTATTTGAAAAAGCCGTTGGCGACGCTCTTGATCTTAGTCATGCACTTGCTTTTTACTTCACCAAAAATCTATGCAGCTAAATATGAAGACTGTGCGGATGCTGACCTTGTTGTTATCACTGCTAGTACCCTAAAAACCAGGCGAGAACTCGCCCTCGATCTCGTTGGTAAAAATCTTGCCATCAATAAATCAATTGTTACTCAAGTTATAGAATCAGGCTTTAATGGTATCTTCCTCGTTGCTGCTAACCCAGTTGATATCTTAACTTATGCTACATGGAAATTCTCAGGTTTCCCTGCCGAAAAAGTTATTGGTTCAGGTACTTCACTTGATACTGCTCGTTTCTCGTCAAGCACTTGCTGAAAAACTTGATGTTGATGCGCGTTCAGTCCATGCTTACATTATGGGTGAACATGGTGACTCAGAATTTGCAGTATGGTCTCATGCCAATGTAGCTGGTGTTAACCTTGAAAACTATCTTCAAGATGTTCAAAATTTCAATGGCGAAGAATTGATTGACTTATTTGAAGGTGTTCGCGATGCTGCCTATACAATCATCAATAAAAAAGGTGCAACTTTCTATGGTACTGCTGTTGCCCTTGCTCGTATCACTAAGGCTATTCTTGACGACGAAAATGCCATATTGCCACTTTCAGTATTTCAAGATGGCCAATATGGTTTCAATGAAGTCTTTATCGGTCAGCCCGCTATCGTAGGTGCACATGGTATTGTTCGCCCAGTAAATATTCCTTTGAACGATGCTGAAAAAAACAAAAGATGCAAGCTTCTGCAAAAGAATTAAAAAGCTATCATTGACGAAGCCTTCTCTAAAGAAGAATTTGCTGCTGCAGCTCGTAACTAAACAATAAAAATCCATAAAAAGACCAAGCATTACACAATGCTTGGTCTTTTTATTAAACGTTTTAATCATTGTAGTAAGTCCTGCTAACAACAGTCCAACTGTTAAAAACCATCCGACGACTTTTCCAACTCTCCATTAGCATTAATACGATAATGAGCAACAGTTGGACTAGTATTAGGATCTGCTCCTGCTTGCTTCATTGCATCAGACTGATGATTTTTCCCTTAATAGTAGCATAAACCAAACCATCCGTATCAGATTTCCAACTTTCAATAGTGAAATCTTTTTAGTAAAACGACTATCTTTACGATTCTCCAGATAATTTGCGATAACCCAATCTTCAACCTGTTGAGTAGTAAGATTTTTGTATCTACTTGACTGTCACTACTCTTTCTATGAGAAGACTTCTGTGATGAAGGTCTTCCTTTTTGCAACTGGTAATCCAACCCAATATTAGTTAAAAGGTTGAGAATAATCAAAATCGCTGTCAACACCTGTTTGCCAAAACTAAAAGGTTTAATATAGCCATCTCCAATATAGACACCATAAGCATATCTAACGTAAACTCCTCCTAGTTGTGCTCCTGCCACCAAACCACTTGGCTGTGTCCCTTTAACAAAATGATAACAGTAAGTATTAACGCCCTCTCTCTATATTTTTAATTCTACTTGTGTAATTTTCTGAACCAATAACTGTTTTTATCACACCACTTTTTAGAAAAGGTCATTTGAATATCTTTTTGGAGATTATCAACATAACTCATACCACGTTCCTCTTAACTTTACTGGAAAAACAGCTGTAGTTTTCTGGCTTTGACTACGATCAGATTTTGTCTTGTTAGTTTTATCTTTCTTTTGGAGAGATGACGTTGCTGTGGTTCTCTTAGAAGTTGAGGTATTAGAGATAGGTCGAGAGCTGTCTTTTAAAAACATAAGAAAGAGAATAATATGATTACTCTATAATACATACTGATGCTATTAAATAAGTGCGAAAAACGTTTTTCTGCAATAAATTTTTATGCTCTGTTTCGTACTGTTGTAGCAAAAGAGAAATTTCTGTTTCAACTTAGGATCTTTTTCTTTTTATAGCTAACTGAAGACGAGAAATTCTTTTTCTAATTCTTCTTTCAGCCAATCTCTTTTGTTTATCATGTGTCGTCGGTTTTTATTTTTCCTAGTGAAATCTTGATTCGCCATATCTTTCTAACGCCTCCTTTTCACTTTTATTATATAATAATCACTTTCGAGACAGCAATATACCTAATGATAAAAGTATGAGAATTTGATAGATAAAAGATAACTCAATAGTTTTCTTGAAAACGATTAAACTGACAAAAATTACTTTTCACTGTTTCATTCATAATCATTTAGCTTTTAATGCTGCTTTGATCATATAATTATAGGGTTGATTGAAAATGAGGAAGAAAGAAATAGTCCAGTAGAGCTAAACGTTCAATGTAACTTTTTCCTGAATAGCCAATGAAAAACATATGAATTCTCATTGACATATCTTCTTTAGATGCCATTTGTGCACCAAGAACCAGTCGACTATCCTTATCATAGACAATTTTAAGTGTAACAGGATAATTATCATGTTCAATAAAAACTCAGCCTTCTGAAAATCTGTAAATGCAGTGACTTCTGGATTATAGCCAAAAACGCTTTGCTTTTTCTTGCGTTAACCCAGTTGAAACCATATTGAGACCAAAAATTGAAATACCATTTGAACCTTGAACACCAAGAGATTCCAATTTATGCCCTGCTGCATTATGACCAGCTACAATACCTGAGCGAAGAGTCGTTTGAAGCTAAGGCAATATAATTGGTATCATTAATAGCGTTGTCATAAACAGTCGCGCAATCGCCGATGGCATAAACGTCAGGAATACTTGTCTCTTTGTTTTTTTATCAACAAGGAAAGCACCATTACGGAAGGTTTTGAGTTTAGTGTTGCATAAGTGCAGTATTAGGACGGAAACCGACAGCTAAAAATAACTATATCCATCATGGCTCGCTTTATCAGTTACAATACGCGCTCGACTTTACCATCACCTTTCAATGGCTTTTTGACAGTTTCTCCGAATGCTAATTCAATACCATGATCTTCAAATTTTGACGCATCATTTCGAAAGATCCTGATCATAATAACCAGCTAACAAGTATCAACAACATCAATAAGAATCACTTCTTTTCCGAGAGCGTTTAAAGGCTTTCAGCAAGTTCTACACCAATATAACCAGCACCAACAACAACAATACGATTCTAGATTTTGAGTCTTATCCTGTAATTTATTAATAACATCTTTCTGCATTTTGATACAATTTAACAAATTGAAGATTTTTTTCAAAGTTGCTTCAAAAATCACGACTACCTTCTTTGATAGCTGCACCTTTGATAGGGTGGAAAAGATTGGTGTTGATCCTATTGCCAAAATAAGCTTCTCATAGCTTTTAACATGTTCTTGACCATTGACCAAAGCAGTAACCCTCTTAGCATCATAATCAATGGCTGTCACTGACTGATTCCATATAAATTTTAGCACCTTTTGCTTCTAACCTCCTTGTCAGCATAAAAAGACCTTGAGGACCTGATATTTGTTTTCCAATCCAAAGTGCCATTCCACAACCCAAGAATGAAATATTAGAATTTTTGGTCAAAAACGACAACTTCGTTTTTCACTACCGTAATTATCTAGAATAGTATTAATGGCAGCTGTACCTGCATGGTTAGCTCCAACAATAACGATTTTACTCATAAGCAAAATCCTCTTTTCAATATAATCTAATTATTACTTCATTAGTATAGCATGAGGTTGAAACGCTACAAAAGAATATGCTCATCTTTCATAAAAAATAACTTTATAATCTCCAAAATGGACTTCTCTACTATAATCTACAATTGATAGGAATCAAAAATCACTCAATATATAAGCTCCTGATTGCTAGCTTTCAAGAGCTAATCAAACAAGATTGTATATCGAGTGATTTTAAATTTTTTATTTGATTTAATATAATTAATACCATCCGCTTTTTGGAGCAACTGCTTGTCCAAAGAAGACTGCTAATCACAAGAATCGTTAAAGCACAAAGGTGCAATTTGCAGATAAACTGTAGGAATTTTTGATAAAAAGGTAATTGACCGTCAATAACTGCTAAACTCTGTGAAAGACCAAAGAAAAGGCTTTGATAACATAGCTCCTATCAGATTCCATTTTCCAAAAATCATAGCTGCCATAAAGCAATGAAACCCTGGTCCTCAAAAATGGTCGTTCCTGCAAAGTTCACAGAGATGGACTGTGCATAAATCGCTCCGCCTATTCCACCCAGAAGACCTGAAATCATAACACCGAGATAACGCATCAAATAAACATTGATTCCTAAAAAGTATCTGCAGCTTGTGGGTGTTCACCAACTGAACTGCAATCGCAAAACCAAATTTCGTTTTGGTAAGTATGAACCACGCAAAGACCGAAAAAGAGAACAGCTAGATAGGCTACTAAACTAGTTCCTTGAAAGAAGATAGGGACCCAAAAAGGAATATGTGACAAAAATTGGAAAAATCAAATTTACCAAAAGATTGACTGATATTATCTGTCTGTCCCTTGTTATACAGTGCTTTAACAAAGAAAACAGCTAAAGAAGGAGCTAAAAGATTAAGCACAGTACCAGAAACAATATGATCTGCTCGAAAAATTAATTGTTGCTAGAGCATGAAGTAAAGAAAAAGTAAGCCAACCAGACCGCCTACAAGAGCAGCAATCCAAGGAGTAGCCTTGCCAAAAGAGTGAGCAAATTCGATATTAAAAAAACAACACCAGCAAAAAGCTCCCATAACCATAATACCTTCAAGACCTACATTAACAACACCTGATCTTTTCAGAAAAGACGCTCACCTATACTTGTAAAAATAAGAGGGGTCGCATAAACTAGCATTGACGATATCAAAAAGAGCTAACATATTTTCTAAACTCATTTTACTGACCACCTTCCACTTTTTCTAGGGTTTAATGTAATGTTCAATAATATAGTGAGCTCCAACGAAGAAAAATAATCAAAGCAGTCACTACTTTTATCAATTCAGGTGGTGTGCCAACATGAGTAGCATCACTAATACTCATACCCGGTGCACCAACACTGAGTGCTCCAAATAAAAAGGCTGAAAGGAAGATACCAATTGGAGAATTAGACGCCAAAAGACTGACCGCCATTCCGTCAAAAACCAATAGCCAAGGAACTTGTTTTGCACTAAACATTGCCAAAGGTTCTCAATCCTTCAACAACTCCACCTAATCCAGCAAGAGCACTCTGAAATAATCATTGAAAGAACGATGGTTCTTTAGCTGACATACCAGCATATTCACTAGCATGCGGATTGAGTCCCCTACTGAACGGATTTTCCAAATCCCAGAGTTGTCTTATTGAGTAAATACCAGACAACTACAATAGCAAATGATTGCCAAGAAAAGCCGATATTCATTCGTGAATTATTTGTCAAAAGCACGCAGCCATTCTGTCTGATAGCTGGCATTATGACCAACATAGATACTAGAGTCTGAATTTCATAATATTCTTAGCAAAGCCGTCTTGAATAACTAGCATTGCCAATATAAAGAACAATGTAATTCATCACAATCGTTACAATGACTTCTACTGGTTCCTAAATAAGCTCGCAAAGAAGCCAGGAATAGCACCGACAACACCTCCTGCGTGCTCCAATAAGCACTGTCATTAGAATCATCAGGGGACGAGGCAGGCTAGGATTAGCTAGAGCAAAACCAACCAGCAGCAATCCAACCAGCATAGGCTTGACCAGATAAAACCAATATTGAAAAAGCTCGCACGGCTTGCAACAGCAAAACCAAGAGCAATTAAAATCAAAGGGTCTCATAGCGCGAAAATTTCGCCAATATCCTTGAGACTGCCAAATGCTTTTTGAAATAACCCTTCATAGGCCCAAACAGGATCATAGCCAAAAATCACCATGATAATGGCACCTAGTATAATCCCCAAGATAACTGAAATCAGAGGAACTCACTCAATTTTAGTAGTTTTCTTAGACATTTACTTCCTCCCTTTCAATACTCTAAGCACAGCTATTCAAAAATTCCCTAGTTCTTGTTTATTAGTTGTTTCTGTGTAACAATACCTTGGATTTTGACCATCATGAATAACAGCAATACGATCTGACAGGTTGAGAATTTCATCAAGTTCAAAACTGACTAACAGAACAGCCTTGCCTTCATCACGCTCTGCAATTAAACGTTATGAATATATTCAATGGCTCAACATCAAGACCTCGTGTCGGCTGACTAACAATTAATAAGTCTGGATCACGGTCAACCTCACGAGCAATGATAGCTTTTTGCTGATTGCCGCCTGAAAACCTTTTGGCTGGAATAAGTTCATTAGCTCACGAACATCAAATTCCTGCATTAAGTGACGACCATGTTCATTGATTTTACTATAATTCAAAACACCATTGTGACTTAGGGGGTCCTCTATAATATGTTTGAAGAGCTGAGGTTTTTCACTCATAGTTAACTCAAGAATCAGACCATCACGATGACGGTCTTCAGGAACATGACCAACACTGAGCTCTGTAATCTTACGGGTCGAAAGTTTGGTCACATCTTTGTCCTTTGATTGTTAAACGACCAGATTTTATCTTACGTAATCCTGTGGATAGCTTGAACTAATTCACTTTGCCCATTGCCATCAATACCAGCAATACTGATAATTTCACCAGCCTTAACCTCTAAAGACAAACCTTTAATAGCAGGAATCTCTATTTTCGTGACTACAAGATCTTTGATAGACAAAATGGGCTTTTTAGGTTTGTTATGTGTTTTTCTATTGTAAATGAAACAGAATGCCCAACCATCATCTCAGCTAAAATCCGTGAAGTGGTGCCAGAGACCTCAACTGTCTCAATACTCTTACCGCGACGAATTGACAGTAACACGATCAGCTACTGACCAATTTCATCCAACTTATGAGTAATCAAAAATAATAGATTTGCCTTCTTTGACAAGACTCTTCATGATAGTCATCAATTCCTGAATTTCAGAAGATGTCAAAACAGCTGTTGGTTCATCAAAAATTAAAATATCAGCACCACGATAAAGTGTTTTAAGAATTTCAACACGTTGCTGAGCACCGACAGAAATATCAGCAATCTTAGCATTGGGATCTACAGCTAAACCATACTTTTTCAGAAAGTGCTTTAATTTCTTGGGCCAGCTTTTTAAGATCTAATATACCATTTTTGACAACTTCATTTTCCCAAATGATATTTCTAGTAACTGTAAATGCTTCCAACTAACATAAAATGTTGGTGAACCATCCTGATACCTAATTGAGCTGACTTAGAGGGCGAATCAATCGTAACAGTCGAACCATTAATCTTAGTGCTACCACTAGTAGGTTCAAGCAAACCTGCAAGCATATTCATCAAAGTTGACTTCCTGCTCCATTTTCACCAAGCGAGCATGAATCTCACTTTTCTGAGATCAAGATTGATGGATCATTAGCTCACAAAATCATCAAATTTTTAGTAATCTCTCTCATTTCAATGACATGTTGCGCCATAATCTTTTCCTTTCAGAGATTTATGACTTCTAGTAAAAATCTACTAATTTTAGTAGATTTTACTGAGATATAAATATCTCAGTTTGAGAAAAAGCGACCGACACGATCGCTCTTTAAAAGTTTTATTTTTCTGGAACTTTAACATCACCAGATACAATTTTTCTTCTTAGCATCATCAACAGCTTTTTTACCCTCTTTAGATAAATGTTGGTACTAAATCAACTCCTTTATCTTTAAGACCATAAGTTGTCACTTTTACCGCCCGGAAAATTTTTCTTAGAAGTGTTTGTTGAAATCAACTGAACAGCCTTACCAACTTCTTTTTAAAGAAGAAGCAAGAACAAAAGTTAGATTTCTTACCATCCTTAGAAGTATATTTTACCTTCAGCAGCTTGATCTCGGTCAACCTCAATGACCCAAACTTTTTATTTTTCTTTTCTTTTCATTAACAGCTTGGCTTTCCAAATACCCCAGCACCAGTACCACCAGCAGCTTGATAAATAACATCTGCACCACTGGCATATTGTGCAGCAGCGATTGTCTTACCTTTGGCTGCATCTCCAAACGAACCAGCGTAATCAACTTGAATTTGAATAGAACTATCAACTGATTTCACACCAGCTTCAAAACCTTTTTCAAAGACGAGTGATCACTTCCAGATTTCACACCACCCACAAAGCCGACCTTTCTTTGATTTGGTTGTTTTGCTAGCAGTGATTCCTCGCGAGGTAAGCAGCTTCATTATCAGCAAAGGTAACACTAGCGACATTGTTTTTCTTTTGGATAACATCATCAATAATAACGTAATGGATATTCTTATTATCTGCTGCTGTTTTTTCGATAGCATCATGCAAAGCACAGCTCAATACCAAATATTAATTTATAACCGCTGATGAAGCTGTATCAAGGTTAGTAGCATAATCGGATTCACTAGCTGATTGGAAGTAATCAAAACCATTTCCTTTAGCTAAGACCGTTATCTTTGCCCCAAGCTCAAACCTTCCCAAGCTGATTGATTAAACGTGATTTGTCATCAACACCGCCAGCATCAGTGACAATAGCGACTTTTCAGTCTGTCTTGCTCATCTTTTTCCCTAGCTGCATGATTTCCACAAAGCAGCAAGTCCCAATACTGCTACTAGCAGTTAACTAAAACCAATAATTTCTCTTGTTCATAAAAATGAACCTCCTAAATTTTATAAACAACAACTGTTGTAATATTTTATATTAAACCTAAAGGTTTAATAGACAAATTAAAAATAGAATTACTTTAACTCTCTAAAGGAATAAGGAAGTAACTCTTCGACTGTCATCACGACCGTCTTACTCACTCTTTGTAATTAAAGTAACTTTTGCAGATGGTTCAAAAATTGCCATATACTTGACGGCAAGCACCACAAGTGAAATAGGCTTTCTGCGTCTCACCATAAATAGCAATTTCTTCTAAGTCACGATAACCTTCAGAATAGCTTTTTAAAAATTGCTGTTCGTTCACCGCAATTGGTCAATCCAAAACTGCGCATTTTCAATGTTACAGCCTTGATAGATTTTACGGACTTGGTTTTAAGTGCTGCTCAATCGGAAAATGTGAATAAGGAACATACATTTTTACTAGCTTTAATAGCTGTTCTGATTAAATCAATAACCACTGTTTGTTTGCTTTCCTTCCATAATAGTAACTCCAGCAGATGTCCCAATACGTGTTGCACCTGCTTCAATAAAAGCTTGCATCTTCTAAAGATCGCGTTCCTCCTGCCGCCTTTACTCCAACATCAGGTCCCTGCGTTTGACGCATAAGACGAGACATCATCTAACCTAGCTCCAGCAGTTGAAAAACCAGTTGACGTTTTAACGAAATCAGCACCTGCTGCTACTGTAGCTTGACAAGCTTTTAATTTTTCTTTATCTGTAAGGAGACAAGTTTCAATAATAACTTTCACCAATTTGTCACCACTGGCTCAACAACTGCCTGAATATCTTCTTCAACAAAAAGCAAAATGACCGGATTTAGCTTGGCTCAATGATTGATAACCATATCAACTTCGTCAGCTCCATGACTAATAGCATCCTTGGTTTCAAAGGCTTTTACAGCACTAGTCGTTGCTCTAAAGGAAAACCAATAACAGTACAAACTTTAATGTCTGTTCCTTCAAGAGCTTTAGCCGCATAAGAAACCAGTTGGATTGATACAGACACTGGCAAAATTATATGTCTTAGCTTCTCGAATCAGTTTATCAATCTGATCTCTGCCTACTTTCTGGTTTTAATAAAAGTATGGTCAATATATTGATTGATTTTCATATATATCCTTTCTTAATAATCAGTAATGATTTTTAAAATTTCAGTTACTTTTCATTTCTTCCTTATCTATTTGAACATTTTTGAATTCTGTAAGTAAGTTTTCGATAATTTTTCATTGAATAAATCTCTGCTAGTAGTCACCCTCTTTTGGATTTCAGATCACCGACTTTTTCTATAAAAACGATTCCTGTCTCATAGTCAAGTTGATCCGTTTTAACTGCTCGTCCAGCTCCCAGACGCTAGCAAAAAGTCCAAAAAGCTAAAAGTGAGGTAATTCCTTGATATAACCATTTTTATCAGCAAGAATCTTGGTCACAAATTTTTGCAGCTGAAGGACGATAGAGATCGTTTAAGTCACCACCTTGATAAGCGAAACCATGTCTTCAAATTTTTTGAAGGGCCTGTCCATTGATCAAATGTTCCTTGATTTCAGTCAGACTTCTTTTGTCCCGCCAATTCTAAAAGTAATTGAGCCAGTTGACAAACAAAATCAGTAATATCCTTACGGCTCTTCCCACACAATTTTGTAAGGCTTCTAAAACTTCAAGCGATTGCCGATAGCTTGTCCCAAAGGTTGACTCATATCTGTAATGGCAGCAATGGTCTGACGCCCCACTTCTTTACCCAAATTAACCATGGTTTGAGATAAATCTTCAGCTTCTTTTAAAGTTTTCATAAAAGCACCATCACCCACTGTCACATCTAATAAAATACGATCCGCCCTGCAACATCTTCTGCTCATAATCGAACTAGCAATCAAGGGCATTGTATCAACTGTTGCTGTGACGTCACGCAAGGCATAGAGTAATTTATCGGCTTTGACCAAATCATTAGACTGACCAATAACCGCCAAGCCAATATCTTGGACCTGCTTAATGAAATCTGCTTGTGAACGCTCGACCTGATAACCCCTATGATTGATTCCAATTTATCAAGGGTTCCGCCAGTATGTCCCGAGTCCGCGACCGCTCATTTTAGCAACCGGCACTCCAAAAGCTGGCTACTAGCGGTATCTAAAATTAAGGTGACCTTATCACCAACACCACCTGTGGAATGTTTATCAACCTTTATTCCGGCAATAGCTGATAAATCAATTTGTTGACCAGACTTAACCATAGCCATGGTCAAATCTTGCGTCTCTCTAGTGCTCATTCCTTTAAAATAGATAGCCATAGCAAGTGCTGACATTTGATAATCAGGAACTTGGCCTTAACATATCCTTCATAAGCCAAGAAATTTCTTCCTGTGTCAATGTCAGCCCATCAGTTTTTCTGAATTAAATCAACTGCTCTCATCACCAAAAATACCAAGAACGCTATAAAAAGCAAGTGAATGTTAAAAAGCTTACTAAAATCCCAATTTCGATGCAAACTATCCAACTAAATTCAAGCTTTCTACTTGTGTTCAATCTCCTTCTTCACACTTCTAAGAACATAATAGCCCTTATCCCTTTTTAAAACAATCGCATTGCAAAAACATTTTCCATCTTATCTTTAGCACTAGGAGCACCCTTGCTGGATGACAATAGTCAAACTGCCATTTTCTTTTTAAATGATTAATACTCCCTCAATAATAGTGTGGACAACTTTCTTACCAGCCCTAATGGGCGGATTGCTAATAATATAATCAAAACTATCAAAACATTTTCATAAATATCAGATTGGAAAAATATTAGCAGATACTTCATTATTTTTCAGCATTTTGACGGGTTAAATCAAGGCACGGTTATTAATATCAACCATAGTAACGTCAAGTTTTTGAACCTTAGCCAAGAGCAATGCCAAGCGGTCCACAGCGCAGCTCGAGATCTAATAATGTTTTTCCTCAGCAAAATCAAGGCTGTTTTAAAAGAGTCGAGCTGCCATAGTCAATCATGTTTTTACTAAAAACACCTGAATCTGTTAAAAATGAAAAAGACTGTCCCAGTAATTCAACCTTTATTTTTCTAATATCGTGTTTACTATCAGGATTTTTCTGTATAGGTACATATTATTCATTTTAACTTCACTCCTGTTTTATGCTAATCAATTTTAGCACACTTTGAAACGGTTTTCAATTCAATGTGGTATAATATTTTTAAAGGAGAACTTCATGGCAAACAGAGTTTATTAATTTTGAAAAATTTCCCGTAAAACTTTCAGCACTTGCATCAGAATCACAACCACCTTTTAAATGAAAAATGAATTAAATTCCATTAAAAAGTCTCAACGATAGAATAAGCATTAAAGATGTGACTGACATTTATTTACCGTTTATTAGCTTGATTCAAATTTATAAAAATCTCAGAAAAATCTTTCTTTTTCTAAAAGTATTTTCTTACAAAAATATCAGCAACCGCCCTTTCATCATCGGAGTATCTGGTTCCGTTGCTGTGGGTAAATCAACAACCAGTCGGCTTTTACAATTACTGTTAGCCAGAACTTTTAAGGACTCTAGTGTTGAATCGATGACAACAGATGGTTTTTATATCCCTAATGCTGTTTTATCTTCAAGGCATATGTTGAATAAAAGGTTTCCCTGAAAGTTATGATATGGAACGTCTATTAGACTTTTTAGATACTAATAAAAATGGCCAGTCTGCTGAAAATTCCTGTTTATTCACACGAAATTTACGATATTGTACCGAACAAAAAGTCAAATAATTGAAGTACCTGACTTTCTTATCATAGAAGGAATTAATGTTTTTCAAAACCCTCAGAATAATCGTCTTTATATGAGTGATTTTTTGATTTCTCTATTTACATCGATGCTGACAGTGACTATATTGAGAATTGGTATCTAGAGCGCTTTTGCAACCCTGCTTGATTTAGCTAAAAATGATAAGCAAAATTACTGCAATCGTTTCTTAAAATTAGGGAAAAAGGTGCTCTTGACTTTTGCCAGAGACATTTGGAAAGATATTAATTTAGTTAATCTAGAAAATATATTGAACCGACACGAAGCCGTGCTGAGCTTATTCTTCATAAGACTAAAAATCATAAAATAGATGAAATTTACCTTTAAAAAGTGAGAAAGACTTGCCAAATATGTTATTTTCTATATATGATATAGTTATTATAATATGGAGGTAATAAAGACATTGGCAAATATTAAATCAGCTATTAAACGTGCTGAACTTAACGTTAAACAAAATAACCGCAATTCAGCTCAAAAATCGGCTATGCGTTCAGCTATTAAAGCTTTCGACAAAATCTAATGAAGAGCTTTTTCCGCGCTGCTTCTTCAAGTATCGACAAAGCTAAATCAAAAGGTTTGATTCACAAAAATAAAGGCAAAGCCGCGATAAAAGCACGTCTTGCAAGCAAATTAGCCAAATAAAAACCTCAAAATCGAGGGTTTTTATTTATTAAAAAGTAATGACGTCTTCTAATCATACTTAACCGAATCTGTTTTTATAACACTTTAGTTTATTAGCAAGCAGGCGAGCTTCAAACATTACTCCTGTGGTTTTTTTATCTTTAACAATAATGCTGCCTTTTAAGCTGTCTGTTATTTGTTTTGCCAAAGACAAACCAAGTCCGAACCCACCCTTTTTGTCGTGTTCTGGCTTTATCGACGCGATAAAAACGATCAAAATTTTCTTCTTATCCTCGTCTGAAATACCTTGACCATTGTCCGCAACTGAAAAATTAAACTGCGATCAGTTGTCTTGACGTCCAGCCAAATTTCCCCGTCGTTATCTGTATATTTGACAGCATTATCAAAAAGAATAGTCATTAATTGCTTCAGCAAAGTCTTATCTGTCTTAATTTGACGGTTGACCTTATTGGTAATATGCAATTTTTCCCATTTTCTCGAGCGATCATCTCACAATTTTTAAAAAGTATCATCAAAAACGAGGTTGAATTTCTGTTATTTCTGGTTTGATACCATCATCCCGACAGGGCTAAATTAAGGAGATTTGCTGTCAGCATTCTCATGTTTCTGACCTCTTCCAAACTAGAAGCAATAGATTCCGAAGAATCTAAGATAGTAGCCTCTGGTTTTTCGAAACAAACTCTCAAGCGATTTTTGCAAAACAGCCAAGAGTGCAGTAATTCATGACTGGCATTTTCAACAAATGATTTTTGCTTTTCATAATTTTTCCAGAATCGGTTTTGACTCCACTTCGCTAAATAAACACTGGCAATAACTGATTATAAGCCAAAAACAATCATCACCATGATAATAATCGTAACATAACGCGTATTAGCCTCTTCAAAGCTGTGTTGTATTAATAACAATTGTTGCAAATTTTATCTGTGGGTAAAAATCATTAGTTTACCTTAACTGTCACTGTCCGATACTTTTTCAGTCTGACCGTAAATATTCTTAGCTTCTTGTTCAACAATATCACCAATATCTTTTTAGTTTAGGGCGAATATGATACAAAGAAGAGAAGGCATTGACGATTATTGATGACGTTATGCTTTTTATCATAAAAGAATAGTATCTGTATTAGCAGCCATCTGGGCATTTGATTTTTACTAAAAGAGGCATCTCCATTTTCAGCTTCAGTAATAGGATTATTATGCGATAGAGTCATATTGACATAATCATTGACATTCTCAGTTGCTATTTTTGAGACTATTATCAACTGAAGAATAGATACCAAAATGCATAACCTGAATAATAACTAGTCATAACAAAGAATATTCGGTAAAAACAGCAAAGAAAAATGACTGAAAAATGAAATATTCTCATCCTGCTTTTGTTTTTCTTAATTTAATTAGCATCCTTCAAAATATATCCTACACTGCGTAATGTCTGTAAATTCTTTTCCAAATGTGGTATCTTTTAATTTTTTCTGATTTTAGAAACATGGACTTCAACAACCAGAAATTGTCATATCGCTATCAAAGCCCCAGATACGATCAAAAAATTTGTGACTTAGGTAAAATGACATTTTGATTTTTGTAAGAAATAAACTAATAAGTCAAACTCTTTTGCCAAGCAGTTCAACTTCTTTTCCATTTACCATTGTTGTATTAGTTGCCGTATCAACGGTTAACTCACCGTAAGTCAGATTATTTTCGTTGAATTTGCCTGAACGTTTGAGGAGGGCCTGAATACGCATTTTAATTCTTCAAGATAAAATGGTTTTTGTCAGATAATCATCAGCTCCTAATTCAAAACCGTGTCCTTTGTCATCCAAACCTTCCTTAGCTGTCATAATCAAAACAGGTGTCGTTATCCCTTTTTCACGCAGTTCTTTTAAAACTTGGAAGCCATTTTTTTCAGGAAGCATTAAGTCTAATAGAATCAAATCATAAACGCCACTCTCTGCTTCCTTTACAGTCCTTCTGCACCATCAAAAACCTGCATGACATCAGCAAAAATCATCCAGAAAGTCAAAGATAGAGTTAGATAGACTCAAATCGTCTTCTACTAATAATAACTGTATCATATTTTACTCCTTTTTACTTTCTATTATAGCATGACTTGAGATATTTCGACTAGCCATTTGTTGATGGAAGAATTTGAATTCGTATTGCTACTATTAGAATCGGAATCACTATCCGATTGCGATGAATCATTTGAATTGCCATTAGGGTGGAGTATCTTCCGGAGCACCTTTAGGCGGAGTACCTTTTGACATTTTTTAGGCATAGTAGCTTCGTCTGAGTTAATTTTGCTGTTGCTGAGCCTCCAGAAAAGCAAAGTGCCATACCTAGGATAGCTAAAAGCCATCATCCATTTTGATTTAAAAATTTTCATAATTGGCCTTTCTAAACACTAGATTATTATCCCTTTGCAACAATAATAATTAAACTGGTTAATACAGACTTTTGTTGCCAATGACAGAAAAATAGGGGTTAATTACTATTTTTCATATGATAGACCTCGTCTTTCTTATATAATATGCTTAGTCTAACTAACCATGCTTAAAAGAGACTTAATAAAGAATTTGCTGTCATGGAAGAGACTCATTGGCTATAATCTCTAAAGTAGCATTGAATATTACTATTTAAGATATTCAGACACTTTAGTATCTGTAGTGGGTATGCCTACAGGCTTTTTGATAAAACAAAAAGATTTAATCCTGTTTCCATACAAACTAAATCTTCATTTCAAATTATTATTTAACTTTTTAAGTCATGTAAATCTATTTTCTTAATTACAAAAAGTATTGACAATAGTTTGTTCAACTAGCAGCTTTTTCTTTTTCAATTAGCGTTATGCGAGCTGCTATTTCTTTAATTCCCATAGTAATATTACGGCTGATGGATAAATCATCCAATTGAGGTTCAAAGAAAGCTTTGTATTCTGCCAGACGTTCTGGTGTCTTAAAGACATTTGCTGGAATAATTACAAAACTATCAAAACTCATATCACCACCAAGTGTGGCTTTAATCCAGCCCAATTCTCACGCGCCCAAGTCCAAAAAGGTTTCTGTGCAAAATGATTTTCTCAAGAAAAGTCCATACCATAATGACAAATCTTGCGGTTTAATAACATCTCTATTAGGCAATTGAGCTGGGAGAATACGATCAAGGTGTATTTGTGATTTCATGTTTGCCAGAGCACTGGCTGATTGCCTAAAAATACTGTCATTCGTTTTAACTGTATGAATCTAAATAAAGACTTACTAAAATCGTCGGTTTCGGCATGCTTTATTTGATTCGTTAAAACGTCAAGACGAATAGCAGCTGGAATGGCTTCAATATTTTTCCTTATAATTTGCAAAAATCGCTTGTGCTTTTTCATTGGCATCAGGATCATCAGCATAAAGTCATATTGAAATAGTAATTTGACGAACCTTTTCGTCCTCATCCATTTCCTCCACGGACTTTTCAAAAACCTAGGCGTTGATAATTCGTACGATAAACATCACGAACAAGAACTTTAAACATTGATTCTGATTGGCTGTCTTCATCTAAAAATCGTTTTAAAACCAGCAATTAATTGATCGCTAGCTGAAGCGACCATGTAAGACGTTTCGTGAGATAATTGTGTTAACAATTTGCTAATTCAGCATAAGAAATCTGACCGCTTTCTGCTAGAAGACGACGTTCCTGAATAATTTGCAGCTTGGAGGTTTTTATCAAGATTCTCAAAATCAGATAAAATTGATTTTAACAGCTGACCTTCATAATTACTGATATAATGAGCTGTATTATCTGTATTTAAGCGTAATGGTCCTTTTTCTTTATTTACAGCAGCTAATTGACTGAAATTAGAATTTCAATCGTTTTTCCGATAATATTTCCGGTAAACCTGACCAATTGCTGTTAAGAGGAATTGGCCAAAGACGATCTTGATCCTCATATTCTCCGATGAAAAATTGTTTTTGAGATAGTTGCAGGCTATCTCCTTCAAGTTTAAGTGTCACTAAGGGGTAGCCTAGTTGTTCAAGCCAAGCATCCATGAAACTAGCAACATCCTTACCAGAAGCGGTTGATAAAGCATTCCACAGATCAGCCCAACAGTGTTATTGTATTGATGCTTTTTCAAAGTAAAGTTTCAGTCCAGCAGCAAAAACTTTTGTCACCTAACGCGACGCAGCATATGCATCAGTCAGCTTCCTTTTAAGCATAGACAATAGCAGCATCAAAAAGTGTATTGATTTCATCAGGATGATTAACTGCGACATGGACAGATTGAACACCGTCAGTTGCATCACGCTTTCAAAGCATGAGGAACTACCGCTGGTCTGAAAAATCTTCAAAAATATGCCAGTTTGGTTCAATAGCATCAATAGCAACATATTCCATCATATTGTGCAAAACTTTCATTCAGCCAAAGGTCATCCCACCACTTCATAGTTACCCAGATTACCAAACCATTGATGCGCCAGTTCATGAGCAACAACAAGTGCAACCTGCTGGCGGCTGCTAACGGTAGAATTTTCATCAACAAGAAGATAAACCTCACGATAAGTGATTAATCCCCAGTTCTCCATAGCACCTGCTGAGAAAATCTGGTAAAGGGCAACATGGTAAGCCTGTGCAGTAGGATGCTCAATACCATAATAATCTTCATAAAAACTCAATAACACGAACAGCAATATCTAAAAGCAAAAATCAACTGAGTCAATATTATGGGCACAGGTTGCAAAAACACCTACTTCTGTTCCACCTTTTGTATAGGCCGTCTTACCATGAAGATTACCTAAGGCAAAAGCCAGCAGATAAGAAGACATTCTTGGAGTTGTTTCAAAGGTCCAGACACCTGTTTCTTGACGACGATTAGCATTAATCTCTGGCATATTCGAAAGAGCAATGTCTCCTTCTTCCCTGATCAAATTTCAAAGCTAAATCAAAGGTTGCCTTGGCTTCGGTTCATCAATACTTGGAAAAACTTCACGGGCAAAGTGACTTTCAAATTGTGTTGAAATAATCTCTTTTTTAACATTTTCAACCGTATAATAAGAAGGATATATTCCTGTCATATTGTCTGTAATCTTACTCTGAAAATTCAAGAACAAGGGTCATACTGCCTGTCTCAGGCAGTTCAATCCGAACAGCCTCATTTTCATTATCAATACTGATAAGTTAATTCATTATTATCTAAAAAGGGACTGAATGAATCGTTAAATCACTTCTGATGGAAGGAAATAACATTATCTAGCGCTTCTCCGTTAATAGCAACATTTCCTGAAAAACTTCTCCTGACGGTTAATATCAAGGAAAATATTATAATTTTCAGGTACAAACTTTTCAATAAGGTGCTCACAGTTTCCATGTATCTCCTCAATTATTCAAAATTCTAAGACTATATTATATCATAATTCAAATGATTTTGCCAGTTTTAAGATAAACAATCCATTCACAGATATTTCTTTGCATAATCACCAATACGTTCAAGACATCAGAACTTGAAATATTCTTTTTCCTGCAAAAGCCGCATTAGGTGCTTTCTCAATTTTCTTCAACAGCTAAATTTTGAATATCTTTAAAGTAATTATCAATAATCTCATCTGTTGCTGCAATTTCATAAGCTCTTTTTGTCATCACCATTAATATAGGCATCTCAAGCATCTTTCTACTATATGTTTAACAGCCTTCCCCATCTCACTGATTTGCTTTTTCAACATCTAAAAGGCGTTTTCCTCACCCTTCATTCGAATAGTCGCTTTAGCTATAGATGAGGCGTGATCCTCATCACGTTCAATGTCACTTGAGGCCTTAGGACAGTGATTACTGTTCTAAGTCATTAGAAACAGAGTTGCTCTGGTGCAATAATTTCAAGAGATTTCTTTTTCAAGTTTCGTTTCATACTCATTGACAACATCATCTTCAACAATAACTTCTTTTTGCCAAATCACGATCATGGCTGACAAAAGCGCGAACTGTTTTATTAATCTGTGCAGCACCTCTGTTCCCATAGCGTAGAATTGATTGTGAAGCTTATCTAACTCTTCCTCAAATTGTGTTCTTAACATATTCTCATCTCTTTTTCTATCTCTCAATTTATCTATCCAAACTTACCTGTAATATAGTCTTCGGTTTCTTGCTTTTGCGATTCATAAACATTTCTTTGGTATTTCCATATTCTACCAAATCACCAGCTAAGAAAAATCCTGTACGATTAGAAATACGTGAAGCTTGCTGCATTGAATGTCACCACAAGCATTGTATATTTTTCTTTCAAAACCATAAAGTGTATCCTCAATTTTTCCTGCTGAAATAGGATCTAAGGCTGAAATTGGTTCATCTAACAAAAATAATCTTAGGACATTGCTAACACTCTAGCAATACAAACACGTTGCTGCTGTCCTCCTGATAAACCAATTGCTGAATCATGTAGACGGTCTTTTAACCTCATCCCAAATGGAAGCACTCTACCAAAGATTTTTCTAACAGCTTCATCAAAATTTTCTTATCTTTAACACCTTTTTAAAAGCGAAGACCATAAACAACATTTTTCATAAATAGTCATTGGAAAAGGGTTAGGCTGCTGGAAAACCATACCAATTTCCTTACGTAATTCAACTCGTATCTGTTCGAGGGCTGTAGATATTGTGACCATTATATATAATCGAACCTGTAACTGTCACCTCAGGGATTTAGATCACCCATTCTATTGATAGCACGTAAACAAGAGTTGACTTACCAGATCCTGATGGCCCAATTAACGAAGTGATTTCATTAGGATAAAAATCAATAGATACACTATGAAGGGCCTTCTTTTTACCATAGTAAACAGAAAGATCGTTTACTTTTTAAAAATAGGTTCTGTCATCTCTTTCCTTTTCTATCCAAAGTGTCCAGATACATAGTCCTTGTCGATTGCAATTTAGCATTTTGAAAAATATTATTTGTCTTATCATACTCAATCAAATCTCCTAAATAGAAGAAGGCGGTATAATCACTAGCCCGGGCTGCCTGCTGCATATTATGCGTAACGATAATAATAGTATAGTTTTCTTTAAGTTCAGACATAGTTTCTTCTAGCTGCATAGTTGCAATTGGATCCAAAGCAGAAGCCGGTTCATCCATCAAAAGGATATCTGGCTTAACAGCAATAGCACGCGCAATACAGAGCCGTTGTTGCTGTCCATCTGATAGTGTAAAAGCTGATTTATGAAGATCATCTTTCACCTGTTCCCAAAGAGCTGCTTGTTTTAAAGAGGTTTCGACAATGTCATCAAGAAATTGTTTATCTTTAACACCAGCGTTCATAAAGCAAAAGTAATATTTTTATAGATGGATTTCGCAAATGGATTTGGTCTTTGAAAGACCATGCCAATGTGTTTGCGCATTTCATAAACATTAATATTAGCGGCATTGACATCAATACCTTCAAATAAGATTTGACCAGTCACTTTAGCGATATCAATAGTGTCATTCATGCGATTTAAACTACGAAGAAAAGTAGATTTCCCACAGCCAGAAGGGCCAATTAAAGCAGTGATCTTCTTTTTAAATTGCATATCAATTCCTTCGATGGCTTCTTTTTCGCCGTAATAAGCATGAAGATCTTTTCGTTGACAAAAGCCAAGATTTCTTCAGGAAGTAATGATATGTCTTTCATTCCAATTATATTCGAGTATTAACTTTCTTTCTCCTTTAAGCTGCTGATGTCAACTTAGCATGTAATTTTTTACCAATATAACGAGCAGACAGATTGAAAAATCAAAATAAAGATAAGCAAGACTGCTGCGCTTCGCTTCTGATACTTTGGTCGCATCTGGAATAGTGCCTTCACTATTAACTTTCCAAATATGAACAGCAAGAGTTTCAGATTGACGAAAAATAGAAATCGGACTGGTGCACTAGAGTGGATTCAATTACTCCCAATCAAGAGCAGGTGCTGATTGACCTGCCGTATAGATAAGTGCCGCTAGCTTCACCAAAATCCGACCAGAAGCCAAGAACAATTCCTGTCACAATCCCCGGAAGTGCTTCGGGAATGACAACATGTAAAACAGTTTCCCAACGAGAAATACCTAAAGCAAGACCAGCCTCGCGCTGAGTATGGTGCACATTGCGTAAACTATCTTCAATGTACGTGTCATTTGTAGCGATTAAAGACGGTTAAAAGTCAAAAGCTCCTGAAATAATAGAAAACCATATTGAAATTGAACAAAAAATCAAATAGCCAAAAGTCCAACAACAACCGATGGAAGGGACGATAGAATTTCAATACAAGTACGTACAAAGTCGGTCAAACGTCCCTTTTTAGCATATTCAGATAAATAAATCCCTGCTCCCATAGACAAAGGTATGGAAATAATTAATGTCACGACCAAAAGAAAGAAAGAATTGTAAAGCTGAATACCAATACCACCACCAGCTTCATAAGAAGAAGAACGGCCTGTCAAAAAGTGCCAACTGACATTAGGTAAACCTCGTACAAGAATAAAGAGCAAGAGCTGAAGCCAAGATGGCAACAATAACATCCCGCAATCAGTGTAGAGAATACCTGTAGCTAACTTATCAAGTTTCTTAGCGTTCATAATTTTTCTTACCTTCCCTTGTAATAAATCTCATCAGCATATTAAAGGCCAGACTCATAATGAGAAGAACTAAGGCTAAGGACCAAAGGACATTATTTTGAACGGTTCCCATAACCGTATTACCGATTCCCATTGTTAAGACTGATGTCAAAGTTGCTGCAGGTGTGGTCAATGACGTCGGAATAACAGCTGAATTACCAACTACCATTTGGATAGCTAAGGCTTCACCCAAAAGCTCGAGCCATCCCAAAACAACGGCCGTAAAAATACCTGGCTTAGCAGCATTTAAAATCACACGCCAAATCGTTTGCCAGCGAGTAGCTCCCATAGCAAGACTGGCTTCCTTATAATGCCTCGGAACGGCCTTCAAACTATCAACTGTCATAAAAGTTACTGTTGGTAAAATCATAACAAAGAGAACAAAAACCCCTGATAAAAATCCCAAAACCAGTACCGCCAAAATAGATCTCACAAAAGGAACCACTGATTTGCAAAACCAATAAAACCATAAACAACTGAAGGAATTTCTACCAAAAAGCTCAACGACAGGCTGTAAAATTTTGGCACCGTACTTAGGTGAAATTTCAGTCATAAAGACTGCTGCTCCAATAGCAAAAAGGAGTCGTAATAATAGCAGATAAAATAGTTACAATAAAGGAACCAAGATCATCGGTAAAGCTCAAGTAATGGTTTACCATCAGCTCCTTTAACATTTGGCTGCCACTGTCCCAAACAAAAATTTAAGAGGATTGATTTTATTCACAAAAAGGTTGACAATCCCTTTTGGGCAACAAAAAAATAAGAATCATTGCTACAATAATAACAATTAAGATTAAGCAGAAAAGCGTAATCATCTTTCCGAATTTTTCCAAACGAGAATTTTTGGAAGGAGATGTCAGCTTTTTAGCAGGTTCTTGATTTTTCATGATTCCTCCACATCAAGATAAAAGAACTTAAACAAGAAAAATAGAAATCTTATTCTCTTCTCTATTCAATTTACTTAGCAATTACAGTGCCATCTACGCATAACCACTTTCATATCATTAACAGAAATATAACCCATTCTGGTCACAACACCTTTTGAATCTTGTCACTCATCATGAACTTTAAAAATTCTTTGGTTAAAACCTTTGGCTTTTTCCTTTAGTATACATGTGTTCATAAGACCAGAGCAGCCAATTATTAGTTGTGACATTCTTAACGGTTGGTTCATAACCATTTAACTTTAAAAGTTTTCACTGACTTATCAACGTAAGCAAAAGCGAGGTAAGAAATAGCGCCCGGTGTCTGTGAAACAATTGACTTCACCATCCCATTTGAATCTTTGTTCTTGACTTTGTCTGGCACTTTTTCCTTTCATGACGACACTGTCAAAGGTAGCACGTGAACCCGAACTAGCAGCACGATTGATGATCGAAATTTTCCAAATCTTGCCCGCCAAGCTGTTTCCAGTTTGTATATTCTCCCGTGAAAATTTTTCTTAATTGATCAAAGGGTTAAATTTGATATTTCAACTTTTTGTTAGTAATGACAGCAATTCCTGCAACAGCAACTTTATGGTCGACTAACTACTGGCATCAATACCATCTTTTTCTTCAACAAAAGATCGCTATTTCCAATTTGAATGGCACCTGATTGAACTTGAGAAAGTCCTGTACCAGAACCTCCACCTTGAACATTAACTGTTTTTGCCAATGTTAGCATGTCCAAATTCATCCGAAGAAGCTTCAACTAAAAGGCTGCAAAGCCGTAGAACCAACACTGGTAATTGACTGCCCTTTATCAATCCAATTGGAACATGCCACTAAGACAAGACTCAGCTAGTGCTAGCATTGCAGAATAAAGTTACTTTTTCTTTTTCATTACCACTTTTCCTTTCTTTATCAATTAATTATAACAATAAAATAAATCAAACAGTTTGCAATTCTAATTATTTCTCAAAATGTATTCTATAACATTCAGGATAAAAAAACGAAGGCCTTTTAGGAAAATAATTTTTAATAGTATTTCCAACTACTTTTTGCAAAAACCTAGACCATTACCATTTATAAGAATTTGATACCATCCATTTTCATAATTTGTAGTAAGGGCAAAGTAATATTTCCAGAAGTATATACCTTAAACTGTTCTATATCAATTTCTATTGATTGAACAACTTCATCCTTTCTTAAGGCAAGTCCTAAAAAGCAAAGGAGGGTTCGAAAACGATTTTTCTTAAAAAGTCCCCAAATGCAAACCATTTCGAGCGATTTTTAATTGAGACATATCAGGGTAAACCATGTGGCAAGAGATAAAGTTTATTACCAAAAAGTTTGATAAAAACCATCTAATTTAACGTTAAGATGTTTATGAGCAAAATCCTGCCACAACTGCTCTTGTTCCCTTTTTAACCGATTTCTAGCAGACTTGACAGGAACTGTTCTAGACGACCGTCTATCGCGTAATTTAGCAATAAACTGTCCTTCTCCCTTGAAAAGATGAGGGGATACATACGAGCCACTTGTGGCATATCAATGCTGTGAACCATACCATTTAACCCAGGGAACATTCACCAATTCTAAATAATCGTATTGAGAAAGCAGCCACCTGATAACCGCTTCATTTTCTTCAGGCGCCCAAGTACAAGTAGAATAAAACTAAGTTGCCGCCAGTTGCCACATTTTCATGGCTTCTGCTAAGATGAAGCTCTGCACATTCCAGTGGATATGCTTCATGCCAGTACTGAATAGCTGCTGATCTTTCCGAAACATGCCTTCACCTGAACAAGGAGCATCTAAAACAATTAAATCAAAATAATTCCCCAAAAAACCTTGGCTAAGTTTTGAGGACTTTCATTGGTAACAACAACATTTCGAGCACCAAAACGTTCAACATTTTCAACAAGAATTCTACTGCGCTTTTTGAAATATCATTACTGACTAAAATACCACTATTATCAAGATAGGGATAACAGATGAGTCGTTTGCCTCCCGTGCTGCTGCTAAATCAAGCACCTTCATTCCTTTTTGAGGAGCTGCTTGAACAACCATCTGAGCTGCAGGCTCTTGGGAATAAACCAAACCAGAAACATGCTCTGCTGATTTCCAAAAACTTTGCCATAGTGACCCCAAACGGTATTGGGAATAGCATCTTCAAAAAGAAGCTGCTCTTTTCTTTTAAAAGGATTTGTCCGAAAAAGCCCAAATGGGTTCTTGATCAAAACTCTTTAAAAAGTTTTAGCTTTAGAGCCTAAAATGGTTTGATATTTTTACAAATTTATCAGGTAATAACATATTTTTCAATCGTTTCTTTTTATAAACAGCCAAAAACCTAATTTGATTTAACAAATGAGGCTTTTACTTGATGTACCTTTTGAATTTCTTTCAACTTCATTTTTAGGAATAAACATGATTTTTTTGTCTTGTTTTGTAATTAGGCTTTTGCCCGTGCAAGTCAAGAGCAACATAGCCTAATTTTTCTCCCATAACACCACCAGCAGCATAGTCCCAAGGTGAAATATTAGAAAAATAAGCCATGAGACGTCCCTCTAAGACTCGGCAGATACTGAGACCCTGCACTGCCAATTCCACGAATACCTAAGGTTTGACGACCGAAATCAGCAATCCCCTATAACATTTTGTGCACACATACCATTATTAGCACCAATCAAAGAACGATTAAAGGGTCTATCTTGAAAAGGTTTTAAAACTTTGTCGTTAACCTTAACCTCAAACTGACCGCCACCATTGTAAAGAAAAGATCATTCATGACATCATAAATGAGTCCAAATTGTCCTATTCCATTTTCATAATAAGCAATCATAACCGCAAAATCACAGCCCTGTACAACAAAATTAATGGTTCCATCAATAGGATCCAAAACCCAGACAGCACCATTATTAATATCCGCTACAAGATCATTTTCTTCTGCAAAAACATGATCCTGAGGATGAGTACTATTGATACGTTTAACCATTAACGATTGAACAGCCTTATCTAAATCGGTCACCAGATCATCAAAAGTCGACTTTTTCTTCAATGGTAAGATCCTTTGTCATATTGTCACGAATATAACGACCTGCTTCATAAATAAGTTCTTTAGCAAATTGAAATTTAGTTTTCAAGAGAGATGAATCCTTTCTCTTTAGCTTTTGCGGCTTGAACAGCTCGATAGGTAGAATAACCACTAACCCTTTCAAAAATTACGATCGATTTGCTTTTCTTGCGACTTGCTGCTAACAATCGTTTTTGTAATTCTGATAACTTTTTAACAAAAGAGCAGCTTCAACTCTGTTTTCATAAAGCTTTTCTACCAAATTTAAAAAAAGACAGACTGAGGTTATCTCTTCAGTGCTCCACGACAAATCCAAAGGGTAAGCGTAATTCTTAGTCATCTTCTCCCTCAACTTCCGCTCTGATAGTTGCTTGACGCAGTTCTTGTTTGCGATAGTCTCGTGGTAAAAAGGCACGAATCTCATCTTCATTAAAACCAATTTGCATACGTTTATTATCCATGATAATAGGACGGCGAAGCAAACTTGGATTCTTGGAAATAAGATTGATTAATTCCGAGACGGACAATTCATCTACATCAATGTCTAATTTCTGAAAAAACCTGAACGTGTCGAAAATAATATCTTCTGTCCCGTTTTCTGTATAGGATAAAAATTTTTAATAATTCATCACGGCTCAAGGGACTAGTCATAATATTGTGTTCCTGAAAAACAACATCATGTCTATTCAGCCAAGCTCTCGCTTTACGGCAGCTTGTACAGCTAGGTGATAAAAATAAGGTAACCATAACTCTACTACCCCTTTATTCATACTTGCCTCTTATTATACAAGATTTTTAAAAGCACTTGGCTATGATTTTCCCCAATTTATCGCAATTTCTTTATCAGATTTTAATTGTTCAACCAAATCATTGACGCTATTAAATTTAACCATTTCACGAATTTTTATTTAGCCAGAAAATTTCAATTGTCTCGCCGTAAATATCATCGTCAAAGTCAAATATATTAGCTTCAAGACGCAATTCCGTTCCTCCAAAAGTGATATTTTTACCAATACTGGTCATGGAACGATAACGCTTCCTGCCGACAATAACATCAGCCACATAAACACCATCGGCTGGTAAATAAGTCCGATCCAGCGGTGCAAGATTAGCAGTTGGAAAACCAATTGTACGTCCTCTGGCATCACCGTGTACCACTATTCCTCGTGTTGAAAACTCATAGCCTAAAAGACGGTTAACTTGAGTCATATCACCTTGTTTAATGAGCTGGCGCACGCGCGTTGAACTAATCTTCTTCCCCTCATACTGTACTTCAGGAACGGTGATGACTTGCCCCGCGAAATGATGCTAAGATAATCAGAATTTGCTTTACTATGACTGAATTTATAATCAAACCCCATAACAACAGCCTTAGCTTTCAGAGCTTTAATATAGTTTTTGATAAAATCATCAGAACTGATCTTTGCAAAGGAAGAAGTAAAATCTGTCAAATAAAGACAGTCAACTCCGTACTCTGCAAGCTTACAATAGCGTTTTTCTGGGTAATTAATATGATTGAGTAAATCGGGCTCAAAACGCGTGAAAGCTAATTGAGGAGACTCTGGAAAGGTCAAGACAACTATTTTTCAGTTGCATCTTTTGGGCTATTTCCCTAGCTTGATTAAAAAGTTCCTTATGTCCTCTATGAAGCCCATCAAAATAGCCCCAAAACCAAGACCGAATCTTCTTGTTGCTCAATATCTTTATGACTGTCTATTTTTATAATTTCCATGTATCGTTTACAATACTTTTCTAACATCACTCTCAAAGAAAAACCTTTTTAGGTTTGTAGAGGTATCTCTTTTTCCAAAACAGCAAACCAGCTGATTTTTCAAAAAGCTGCTAACAATTCTTCCTGACGGAGCAGTTTTAAGGCGTCTTCCAAAAGAAACTTCTTTGGTTTGTTTTGGATTTAAGTCTATTCTTGGTAAATCAAGAACACCATATTCTATTGGCAAAAGAAAAGAGAAATCTTTCTCTTCAACTTTTTCAGCAATTTCAGCTAATATTAAAACGACTTAAATCTAAAACCAGCTGATGCTGTTCGTTTTTAGGAAGGACATGTGACTGGCATAGCGAAAGTTTTTGACCCTAAATCAACCGCCAAGGTTCTGATATAAGTTCCCTTGCTGCAAGAAACCCTAAAATCAAAGTGACAGCATTCATCCTCAAAAACCAAATCACTAGTCCGTTTAAAATCATAAATCCTGACTTGACGCTGAGGACGTTCTACTTCCTGACCTGCACGCATATTCGTATAATTTTTCCATTGACTTTGACGGCTGAATACATGGGCGGAACTGTGTGATTTGACCCATAAAACATGTCATCGCCTGATCAATAAGCTCCACAGACAAGGTTTCATCAACTGGGTGTCCATTGGAGAAGCTCACCGCTAGCATCTTCCAGTTGTTGTTGAAAAACCAAGCGTTATTTGACCTTCATAGACCTTACCAGCTTCTGTCATGTATTCCAGAACTCGTGTGGCCTTGCCAACTGCACTGGGGAAGGACGCCAATAACATCAGGATCCAAGGTTCTCCCGTGTCCAATCTTTCTTTAGTATTTTTACGAAGCTTGAAGACTGCGTCGTGCGAGGTCATCCCTGCTTCTTTTTAAATTGATAATTCACGAAATCATAACTTTTTATTATAGCATAGATTATCATGGGATGGTCAAAAGAAAAGCTCTGATTATAAACACTTCTCTACCTATAAATGCTCCAATTAAAATTCATCCGTTACAGGCAAGACAATCGTCACTTTCAAACCCTGGATGATTATCTGAAAAGACAGTCTCACCTTGATGAAGTTTTTATGATTTTGCTTAGTGATAACGGATGCCCATGCCATGCGACTCATAATTAGTTGATTTTTGATTTAGTTCTACAATTTTCTGAGCTGTAATAGTTTCCCCTTATCTGCAATGATAATAATCACTTTATTATCAAATAATTGATAAGTCAAATCGATCTGATTAGAGCCACTATGCCTAATACTATTGAGCAGAAGATTTCTAAAAGCCCTTTCTAATAAAAGTGGCATCACCCTTTTACCAATACCGCCTCTGTAGGTAAATCAAAATGAAGTATAACTGTTTCATAATTATTTTAGAATATCAGCAATTACGGATCGCAGAACAACAGCTAAATCAAGGCTTGAAAATTTGGAATGACGCTTTTGATTATCCAACAGGTAGCTCAAATTGAGATTAGAAATCATTTCTTTCATATTTTTGAATCTGATTTTTCAATCTGCTCCGTTTGCTTTTCCATGACCATATTGTTGTTCCAATTGACTGGTGTAGCCTGAAATCAGCATCAGCGGGTTGCGCAAATCGTGACTGACTCCTCTAATCCACTGTTCTTTCATCATATTACTTTCTTCTAAAAATATGAGAAGTTTCATTGAGAGCTGTCTTAATTTTCAGAAAGATTGCCTTTTTCATTAAGAGCAGCACTTTGACCCTTACGACAGGAAAGTGAGCGCAGAGACAATCGGCTCTATTTCCTTTTTAATGCGCAGCTTTGAACGGCTAAAAAGAACAAAGATAAATAAAAAGATGATGCCTAAGAAAAACAAACCCTAAATGAAGAAAATTCTTAATAAATTGCGTATTCAGATAAAAATTAAACTTTGCTAGGGAATACTTTTTAGGGTAGCAAAAACTAAAATCTGCTGACCACGTACATAGGAAAAACAGGATAATCATCTAAATACCAGCGCGAAAAATTTCACCATATCAACATTGGTATAATGTCTTTTTGAGCTGTTGAGGTAAAACTGATAAGATTGGACGATCTGACCATCTTGATTTAATACCATAGCCCCAAGTCTTTTGTTTATCCATTTCTTTTTGACTTCTTTTACTAATATTGAACGCATCTTGTTGACTCGATTGAGCGATTTTGGTGTAAACTAGCTCTGGTTTTTCCTTTCCATAATAATTAAGATAGGTTAAGAAAACCAAGCCATAAACAAAAATAACTCCTACAATTAAGGCAAATACTAATAGAACATACTTGGTCAATAACTTCGTAAAAAAATTTAACGGTATCCATTTAACTCACCTTTAGTTTGTAACCCAAGCCCTTAACTGTCAGTAAACATTCTGGCTTAGAAGGATTGGCTTCAATCTTTTGCCTGATCTTGCGAATATGCGCCATCATAGTATTTTCATAGCCTTTGATATTGCAGACCCCAAACTTTTTTTCTAAGAGTTGATCAAAAGGTAACAATGCGATTTTTGATTGTTATATAAAAACTTTAAGAATACTGTATTCCTTAGCTGTCAGCTGAATTTCCAATTCTCCTTTGGTAATCAAAAGCTTGACTAAAGTTGACCCTGACAAGTAGGTAAAATAAAGGGTATCGTCCTTTTCAGGATAGGCTCTTTTTAAAATAGAAAAGGATTCGCAACTCAATTCCTTAGGACGAAAAAGGTTTGACGATGTGAGTCGTCCGCTCCCAACTCAAAACCTTGGTATTGCTTTTTCAATGTCGGATACCGCAGACAAAAAGAGTACTGGCATAGTAGAAGTTTTCCGAATTTCTCTTAGTACCTCAAAACCCGAACCATCAGGCAGCATAATGTCTAAAATGGCCAAATCAAAGGATATTTTGCCAAGTTGCTCCAAGGCCCTCTTTTTGATTGCACGCCTGTTAGGTTGTTAAAAACCAGCAATGTTTAAAGACTCTTGCACCATTTCTAAAATTTCTGGATTGTCATCTAAAATTAAGATCTCTTTTATAATTCATGCTGTTACCTCGATAAAATTAGTATAACATATCGTTTTTCTGATCCAAGGGCTTCAAAGCAAAAATTAAGAAAAAGAATTAAGGAGAGAGTAAGTTGAGATAAAGAGTTTCACTATAAAGAAGTTTCACTATAATGAAAAGTGTTAAGAAGGAATGACAGGACACTAAACGATTTAAAGGAGAAGCAAAATGAACAATTATATCATTGAAACCAAGCAATTAAGCAAGGATTTTTCAGGTGAGGCAGCTGTTAATCAGCTTTCAATTCAAGTTAGAAAAAAATGAAAATTTTACGGTTTTTTTAGGACCCAACGGTGCTGGCAAAAAGCACGGCTATGAAAAATGCTTTTAGGGCTGCTACAACCAACGCATGGCTCTATTAGACTCTTTGACAAAAATTTTGACAGCAATCAAATTGCACTGCTTTTCAAGTGTAGGGATCTCTCATTGAAGAGCCATCCTACTATGCTAATTTGACCGGTTATGAAAATCTAGAGATTATTCAACGTTTGCTTAAATTACCCAAGGAAAAATATTGATAAGGTTTTTGAAAATTGTCAAGCTTTTACGAGCAAAAAGATAAGCTGAGTTAAAAACTATTCACTAGGGATGAAGCAACGTTTAGGCATTGCCTTAGCCATTATAAAATTCCCTAAGTTACTGATTTTTAGATGAGCCAACCAACGGGCTGAGATCCTGCTGGTATTCAGGAAATCCGTGAACTGATTAAATCACTTACCTCAAAAATATGACATGACCGTCATTATTTCCAGTCACATCTTGTCGGAGATTGAACAGATGGCTACCACTGTTGGTATTATTAACAAAAGGAAACTACTTTTTGAAGGACAACTTACTGAGTTGGAAGAAGATGAAAAATACCTTTTTGAGACCAGTGATGATGCACTCGCTGAACAGCTATTGATGCGAAAAGGTTTTTGAGCTAGAAGAAAAATCAGAGCATAGTACTTAAAGATTACAACAAAACTAATATCGCAGTGGCTGTTAAAGTTTTAGTGGCAAATGACATTGATATTTACCAAGTCCGCATGAGTGCGTAAATCACTGGAAGAGGTCTTCCTTGATATGACAGGACGAGAAGGAGGTGTCTTGTAATGCTCAATTTAGGCTTAGAATTTTACTAAATTAAAAAGACGCTCTTTCCTGCTGTCCTTGATTGTCATTATTATCGTGGAATTAGTCTGGATCAGTGTTGTTATCAATCATGAGCTGGCTAATACACATGAAGCCTACAACGCCATCTTTGACATGGCTCACATAAAACGACCTTATCCTACCACTTTTTATTTCTGTTTTTGGCATCTAGACTACTGGAAATGGAACACTTGGGTAAGACTTTTTAAGCTATTGCAAACCAGCAATGAAAAGCCCTTGGCAACTTTTTAGGCTAAACTAATCTTGATGACCATTTTTGCCTTTTGTGGTCAGTTGCTACAAACCATCTTCTTAAAAATTCATCATTCAAGCTGCGCAAAGTCAAGGTAACACCTGCTCAATTAAGTCTCTCTTTGCTGACAACTTTTTAGTCTGTATTTTTCTTATCTTGCCTTCATCTTTGCTTGGCTTTTATCTACCAAAAGCAAGTGTGACCGTGGTGACAGGTCTAATTGGATCCTTCCTATCATTTGTCGGTATCAGTGCTCTACCCCTCACCTATTCGTTTCTTTGTTTCCTATGGCAATATTTCTCTATGATGGGAATCGCTAAGCGGATAACAGGGCTCATACTCACCTTTTCCAATATGATAGTAGCTATCCCTTTAAAATTAGTGGCTCTGCTGCTTATCATTCTTTTAGCTATTTTTGTCAGTAAAAACTTATCGGAAAGGCGGATTTATTATGATGATATTTGAATTTAAAAAAATCAGGAAAAGCGCCATTCCGATAATTCTCATCTTTTTCAATCTTGTCGGAACCTTATTAGGAACAATGATGTTTGCCCTCAATCGCAACTACCTTGTTGATGGAACAGAAGCTTCTATCCTCTGGGGACAAACGGTTTTCTATGCCTCACGAAATTTTCACCCCTATCCTCATTGGAACCATATGTTCCATCAGCTGTCAATTCAAAGAAAATAATAAAAACTGGCAGCGGCTCTCAACCATTTCTATCAAACCTAATCGCATCATTTTAACAAAAATCGCCAGCTTATCGGTGGTTGCAGCATCAGTCAATTATTGCTATTCTTTTACGTGCTTAGCGCTGTCCTTTTGAAAGTATCTTTTGTAGGGTTTTCTGCCAGACTTTTTGCTCTGGTCTATTACAGGCTGGTTGGCAACTATTACTATTGTTACCATTCAAATTTTTATCAATATTCGCCTGAAAAACTTTGCAGTACTATTCTCATCTCTGCTATTTTTGGCAATGGCTGGGCTCATGACCCTTTTTATTGGGAACAGTCTATTTACGATCTTTCCATACACACAAGTTGCTTTAGGGTCTTCGAGCTGCGCCTTGAGTACCTTTTTACCCTGCCAGAATTATCCTTGTTTCTAGGACTTAATGCATCTACATTATTCTCTTTTGTACTTTAGCAGTCAGTCAGCTTAAAAAGAGATTTATCTGATTGGTCTTACTTCATAACAATAAAACAAAAATCTAGAGCATAATGATATATCTTCCAATTGTTGAACAAGCATCCAACAACTGGTAGACATACCCATATGATTCTAGGGCTTTTATCGTTTCACCTATATATCTCGATTGAAATCACTATCTAGTTCCAAAGAATGGTTTGATGTCTTGTACATATTCGAGGACACCTGAAAAGTCTCCTGCTTGGTCACGGACAGCTGCATAGGTCCACATAGACAAATTTGCCTAGGCGTTCAGATTGAAAACCACATGTTAACCTTATCGCGCTGACCGCTGCGTAGAAGTTCAAAAACCTTCTTAACCCTTATCCAAGACTTTTTGGCGGATGGCAAAGCTCCACATCGCAGCCAACTTGGCGGTGTGCGTTTAAAAACCATTTCTGCTGCAGGAACACTGTCATTATAATATTGGAAAATATCATCTTTATTGACAAAGGTAATTTCCAGTGGCAGATGATTGAGAATGAGATTAGCCTGTTCTACCGATAGATAACCGTTACCAAAAGGCTGTTGAGTCAGTACGATCTGCTGCTGCTTCTTTTTCCTTCGGTTTAAAAGTGATAGTAAATTGACCTTCTGGTGTGTTGATAACTTTTGTATTGGTCCCCTCAGGTGAATTGGCATCTTGCACTTGATTTAGAGCGTCAGCCAGTTGGTTGTCAGAAGTGTCCGCGTCAGCTTCATTATCAAAAGACTCACGGTGAGGAATCCATTTTTCAGTCGGCTTGAGAATGGCATAACCGTAAGCGTCACTCTCGCTAGCAATCTGCAGCCAATCGTCCTGAGTGAAAAGATTCAAAGAGAATCTATAGGAGAATAGCTTCTTCCTTGAAAATCATCTCTTCAAATTCCTTGGCAAAGGCTTCAAATTTTTGAGAAAGTTCTTCAATAGAGCCCATCAGGCAATTTAGCTAAAAGTCGCTTTGGCATCTTTGAAAAAGATCACGAATATCATCATCGACACCCCACATCACCTTAGGTGGTGAATCATGCCCATAGCGTTCCATGATTGGGAAAAAGAGTTTTTCCTTGCGAGTATAATGATGATGAAATTGTCCCAATAAATCAAATTGATGCTTAAGCCCTTTCAGAATTTCCTGACGAAAGTCCTCATTTTCAGGTTTAGTATAATTTTCAATAATGCGACGGATACGCATAATAGCTGCGCGTAAAGCCAAATTCTCATCCTTGAAAACCTTTGACAGGGATGCCCTTCCTGCTCAGCATCTGGTACATCAACATCGGCAATTGCACCTTTAAAAGATTGGCATGAACATTGCAAAGTCCCATAACATCCTCAAAAGGTGTATGCCTATGTCCAGCATTCATAGTTCATGCTCCATCATGGAAATCTCAATAGTGAAACACCCTTAAAATGCTGATTAAAACGTTCTTGAACAGACTCTGCGCTGGCTACCATGATGGAGTTCAATAAAATGTCTTTTTAAAACTTCAATTCTTTCATCTGCCATCATTCGTCTCCAATCACTTCATAGCCATTGAATTCTAGAGTTTGTTTAATCTTTTCCAAAGGAATTCGTGCCATTTTAGAGCCAGCCAACAAGGTCGTGACTTTACCGACTGTATTGAGCATGCAGGATTTGCCAAAGGTTTAAAAGCCCAGCTCCACCAGAATATCCTTAACTTCGGGATGTTCTTTTGATCGTTTAGTGCAACTGGTTTTGATAAATCTATTGTATTATTCATAAGAATACCTCATATATTGATAACTTTATTATAACGGAAACTGGCGAAAAAGCCAGAAAATACTAATTTTTACCGTTTTCATCATTTGTTTCTCAATCGTTTGTTGGATCTTTTATAACAAAGGTATTCTTGGAATATAAAAAGAACCAAGGTGGCTCTTTTCTAAAACTATTACTTTTTCAAACTCTTGTTAATGGCATCATAAATGGGATTATTTTTCATGGCACACAATCTTGCACCCATTCCACCAGAAATAGCCACCAACATAATGTTTGGTATATTTTAGGCATAGTATAATACCTCTTTGCCATCACGCAATCTTACTGTTTTCGGTCGCATTATCTGCTGTATTGCCACATTCCCCCATACCGACATTTGAATTTGAAACAGATTCTGTAGTTGATTAAAAACACTCTGCCAATCTGGCTGATAACCTTCATTATCATCTTCATAGTAACTGATAAAAACTATAGTCAACCCTAGAAACGCAACTATAACTGGAATATTTTTCTTAATCCAAGCTATCATATCGTGGTCATACTTAGGATTTTCATAATAAAAAGGTCAAAAGCAGTCTTGCCACCGGCAGAAGAGATTGTTTTGGCAAACTGCCTTTAATTTCTGGGTAATCAAGGTATTTTTTCTGCTTTATCCAGTCAGTACCGTTAACTTCATTGCCAATTTCCCAAATATCCGTATAAGATGACAAATGAGTGATAAGCAACCGCAAAACGCTTTCGATAACTATTGACATCCTTATATAAGTTCATCTCATAGAATCAACTGGACAGGCCATAACATAAGCTACCTTATGAAGCTTTCGGAACAAATTAACATAAGATTTTTGAGCTATCTTTTTGACATGACAATTCTGACCGTTGGCTTGACAGGCATAGCTTTCAGTGCTGCAATAATATCAGTCATTTTGGTCCTATCATACCAAGAATCATCTATTGTGACACCATAGAGCTGCGTATCTTTTCTTTAATGTTGTCTTCGTTGGTCTCACTTTTGCTGACAAAAATCCCAATAAACACAAGGATAGATAAACAAAGCAAACCTATTAATAACATTTGAATTTTTCTTTTTCATTGCTTTTTCCTCAAATGACAAGTCACATGATGATAATTTCCTTGTGAGACTTATTACCACTATAAGCTTTTTGCATCACTCACACTTTGAAAACATTATTTATTTTTTCCTTATTTGGATGTTTGATATAAAAATAGAGCTGATTAGAACCAATACAATCAAAAAGATGTAAGATGGTGTGATAAACATCAGGAATATATCGTCCATTCATTTTTAGCCAGTGTAGACTATACTCAAAATACCTTATTTTCCCTGCTGTAGTTCCCTATAAAACCACTATTAAAGAAGGTATACCATTCATGACTAAGAAACTGAACTATTCCCATAAGAAGACGCAAGTAGCAACTCAACCACTTTCCGATATTGTCATTTTATCACAAACAGGAGAACTGTAAAAAGGTAAATGAGAAAAAGATGCCATCTTCATGATAGGATTGCGTCACTAAATAATGCTTCCGACGGAAAGACCTATCATATCCAGAAAAACCAAATCAAAAGCAAGACCTGTAGAGCAAGAAAAATGTTTTTCGTCATCTCTTTGACCTCCAATTTGCTTTATTCCTTCAAAAGCTTCAAACTTGGCTCTGTCAGTAATCTCTGTATTGTTCAAGTTAACTCAAATCTAAAAGCAAAACCGGAACTTGTCTTTTTAAAACCATAATTTTGATAAAAACCGATGAGCCTCGCTACGTTCAGCTCTGATACCGCTATTTAATGCTAAGGCAGAGGCACCTTCAAAAGTAAGCCCGTTCCCTGACCTCGTCAATCAAGCGACCGGCAACACCCTGATTGCGATAATTTGTACCGACAACTAAGGCAAGAATACGATAATAAAAAGCCATCACGCTCAAAGAAATACAACTTCGAAAAAGCCAATAAAAACCAACTACTTTTTCGTCAAGAACTGCCACTAGCAGCTGATAACTAGGCTGATGTAACAAGATACCCAGCCTTTTTCTTAGAACCTCGGCAGTCGCCGGATAGCCCTAAATCAGCATACAAAGGATTAATTCTTCAATATCGGAAGCCTGATAATTTCTAATCTCATAAAAATTTACTCCTTCAAAGCTTCAAACTTGGCCTTCATTGTTTGGGTTTTTGCGAGTTAATTTTTGACAGAAAGCATCGTCCAGTTTATTGTTGGCTAGGCGCAGTTGATTTTTCACTAGTGGTTAAAGCGGTCTTAACAGCTTCCATACGCTTATAGCCTTTATCAATTTCATCAATGGCCTTTTTGGAAATTTTTTTACTAGCTGAATTGTAGTTCTTGGCAAAAAGCATTTTTAAAGGTTTCCAAATCATCTTCAAAATGCGTAATATCAATGTTTTGTTCACGGACTAAAGCCAACTCCTGCTTGTACTTGAGCGAATTGAGCGCAGCATTGCGCAAAAAGTCCAATCAACTGAATAAAAGAACTGCGCGCACCACATACATTTTCTCATACTCATGGCTAACATCAACAATGCCTGTATTAAAGTAATCATTATCAGCCTCTAACATGGTCACCAAAAACAGCATATTCGCACTTCTTCTCTCTGCGGTCCTTGTCCAATTCCTTATAAAAGTCACTGTTTTTATGCTTGGTTTTAGTCGTGTCAGCCTCGTTTTTTCATTTCAAACATGATGGAAAGAATCTCAACCCTCATTCTCATCAGCTTCACGAAGATAAAGTCCCCCTTGGAACCAGAAGCAGATGATACTTCTCATTATCCTTGCCAAAATAAGCGTTAGGAAAAGGCATAAGAGCGTACTTTGTTGAACTCACTTTTCGCATAAACTTCCAGACTCTCACCAATGGCCTTGGTGGATTGCTGCCTTTGAAATTTTTATAAAATTCAACTTGTTCATTGGCAGCCTTTAATTGGACCTCGTAATCGCTACGCACCGCAGCTAAGGACAGTTCAGATTCTTTTTCCTGCACCACCAATTGATTTTTGAGCCTCATCACGTTCCCTTTCGATCTGAGCCACTGTTTTTTTGCAGCTGATTCTCATGCTCCAAACGTAATTTGTCCACTTGATTTCGCAGACTCTGCACTTCCTTGTCTTTTTCTCTGATAAGGCATTAGCAAGTTCCAGCGCATTCTTATCGGATAACTTATCTAATTGCGCTCGTAAATCAGCAATCTCCTTGTCCTTATCATTGAGATTAACCTGCAATTCATTCTTGATTTTTCCTCCAAAAGCGCCGTTTTCTCGCTGCAGGCGCTCATGAATCTCCCTTTTCAAACTCTGACTACGCACCTGAGCCAAAAAGCTGACTGTATTCCGTTTCATTAATGGTAAAAACTGTCCCACAGTGCGGACATTTGATTTCGTTCATGAATTCTCCTTTGATTGATACCTTCTATCCCTATTACTGCCTTTAGAATCCAATAAACCTAACTGAGTAAACTTCGTTAAGTAACGTCTAGAACTGGCAGGACTCAATGCTGCCAGTTCTTGTAACTCTTAACCCTTTATAAAATCATGCTTAGCAAGATACTTCTGAACTTGCTTAAAGACTTTTTCTTCTTTATCGCTCACTCCTTTAAAAAGAGAATACTCCTGCAAGGTCTCTAAATAGCTTCAACATAAATTCGATATGTAAAATATTAACTATACAGCACTGTTAGATTCACCAATCCATCATCTTTTTCCAATGGTTCGTATATATTATATACTAGGTCTTCCTTAATTAATTTCATATCTGTTACTGTAAATATATCATCACACCTAATTCCCTGTTTTTTTCAAGTACCTCATAAAAATTTTTCCATAAAGTATGATTATCCAAAACTTTGTAACAAGGAACAAAAACATCAAGTTTAATCTTACCTTCATTTTGAGGAGGACAGATACGTTTTATTTTCCACTTATTAATTCAACTTCATAGTTTAAAAGAGGCTGTTTCTTCTGTTAGAATGTAAAAATCAATTGTGTTTTGTACCAATATCTGAGGGCTGATGACATTTTTGAATTAATTCTTTTTCAAATTTAAATCCTCTGGGTACTCTGAACAGAGTCTTGTTAAGTTATAGGAATTCCAGTCCCTCTAATGGTTTCACAAATCTTCCTTGTTCTCTATTATAGCCTTGTCCATCATCAAATAAAGACTTTCTATTTCTAATGACTTCAGCCTAATACCTCTAACATTATCATTCTCTTCAAAATATTGCTTAAAAGTTATTCAAATAGTCAACCAAAAGCTACAACTTTAATTTGTCTCTCCTCAATTTCCTGTGTTTCTATTGGATATTCTAAGAGTAATTCATACTGAGACTGTTCAGTAGCGTAAAATTTCACCATACAATCTGCTGTCTGTCCTGCTTTATTTCCGTTATTAATTAACATAAAACAAAAACTCTTGGGTGTCATTTATAAAACCACCATCATATTGAATAACCGGAAACGATTTTTGAAGTAAGTTGAACATTTTTAATTGAACACTTGTAATAGCCTGTGTTTTGCCACTATTATTTTTGAACAGTGACTATGTTATGAACTAAATTAGAATAATGATTCTCGTTTGGAGTACCTAATGTTTTTAACGTATTCTTTACTACTCCTGTCATCAGTAATGTTAATAGACTCTATCTTAATATGTTTCCTACGAACATTAATTTTTCCAAAATATTAAATATACTTTCAAGACTGTCAAATATCATATTTACCTCTTTTTGATTCATAAGCACTATCAAAACGGCAAATCATTCCCTTCATCATTAACAAGCTCTACTTCTTTTGGAAATTTCTTTTCGTAAAAATTTATCAAAAATAACCCAACAGTTGCACAGGCATTGACAATAAAATAAGCATATAAAGGTTCATCAATAAGATACTTCTCTGAATCATGACCATGAAATGATGTCTTATCACTCCGCAAATCCTCAATAGCTTTTGAAACAGTCGTAAGAGAACTTCCAATACTCTTCATTTCATCAGGCATTTGAGGACTATTAGGATTTAATCCAAATTCCTTTAAAATTGCTTTTACTAATTTGCCATTTGTTAGTTTTTGTCGCATCAATATCAAATCTCTGATCCTTTAAAAATTTCTTTGATAATGCTCTCAAGGACTGAGTTTTGCATATCCTACTGATTCAGCAGGGTCTTCCTCTATATTTTGGAATGCTTTTCTCAAAAACTTGCTGAAAGCATTCTTATAATCTGCTTTCAATTCATTCCGAAAAAGTGAGAATAGATGGAATGAAGTCTGGTGTTTCAATTCCTAAGTCAATGGCCATTTTTAGTAGCTTATCTGGTACATTTTAGCAATATGCTTAAAGTTTTAGCTAGGTTAACTTTTCTCTTATTCTTCCCTTCACTGGAAATAAAAATATAAAAATCATAATCGATTGTATATTGTTTGATTAAGTTCTATATACTGCTCAACATCTTTTATAACTTTTTATACTGATTCCAAAATTTCTTTTTCTACTTTGATAATTCCATTTTGTAAACTGGGGAAATTTTCGTATTCCATTATATACTCCCTATATCATATAGTTTCAAACACTCCTATTATACCCCAATCAAGGCAAAAATCACTGGGTTTGGTTCTTTGATGCTCTTGAGGCTAACCATCGTTTAACAATTTGCCCTAAATGTAAGTTTACATTTGAAAGAGTTTAACTTTTGCGTGATCACAACGTGCTCACAAAAAGGAGAAAAACCTTATTTTCATGGTTCTCTCCTTTTATTTCACCATCTATTCATTCTTCTGGCAAGCTAGTTTTCTGTTGCTAGTTTCCATGAGAGGGCTTCTTTTCTTGTTGTGATGAAATCACGATAAATGCCTGCTTGTTGAGCTAATTGGGCATGCTTGCCTTGTTGGACAATTTGACCTTTGTCAAGAACAACAATTTGATCCGCATTTTCAACGGTTTTCAGGCGGTGAGCAATCATGATAATGGTTTTATCTTGTGTTAATTCATCAACGGCTGTCATGAGTTCTGCTTCGTTTTTCAGGGTCTATATTGGCGTAGCTTCATCAAGAATAATAATTGGCGCATCCTTCATCATGGCACGCGCAATGGAAATTCTCTGCTTTTCACCTCCAGACAGACTGGCCCCGCTTCACCGATAACGGTCTCATAACCATTTGGTAAGTTCATAATGAAATCATGGCATCTTGCTTTTTTAGCCACGGCAACGACTTCTTCATGGCTGGCTTCTTGCCGTCCGAATTTGATATTATTTTCAATGCTATCTTCGAAAAGATAGACATTTTGGAAAACAAAACTGAAGTTGCGAAATCAGGCTGTCATAACTATAGTCTGTCAATGGGTGACCATCTAAACGAATACTGCCACTGTCAAGGGTCCCAAAAGCGTGCTATCAGATGACAAAGGGTCGTTTTACCAGAACCCGAAGGGCCGATAATAGCTGTTCGTGTTTTTTCAGGCATGGTCGGGGAAAGATTTTCGATGATTGGACGTTTTTCGTAAGTAAAAATAATCTGATCAAGTTCTAGAGTGCTAGTTTGTGGTTGAATATCTTGTCCTTTGGTGTTCATTGGTTGCAAGGCGAAAACTTCTTGGACCAATTCACTGCTAAATCAACAGATCTTAGAAGGGAAGAAAAGCTGCTGACGCCATCTAAGCTTTCGTAAACCATATAGCACTGATGACCATCATCATACAGATCAGCAAGTCCATGCTGCCTTGCAAGTAAAACCAAATAGCTGCACCACACATGGCAAACCCTGTTAATTTGGTGATGATATTTTTGAACAGCAATCAAGGTACAGTGACCAAGGTCATTTTAATATCAGCATCTCTTTTGGCAAAAATTGTTTGAGACAACCGTTTAGCCGATTGTTTGGTAATGTTGAAACTTTTACTTCAACGATACCTTGGACATATTCAAAATAACATCCACCAAGTCAGTGTCGGCTTTTTGCTTAATAGGCGTTATAGCTCCAGCCTGCATGCGCATTAAACCATTTGGCAGGAGAAAGATGGCTAAAGCCAGCGATTAGAATCAAACTGATTCGCCAATCATAAGAGAAGGACAAAAAGTGTGATAACAGCAGTCGTCAAGAAAACCTTGTGTCGTTACCATAACCACTCGTGTGGCAATATTGGATAAACTTTCCAAAGTATTGAGTTGTAATGCTGGTAATTTTTCCCAAAGCTATTTTTGATTGAAAGAGCCCATAGGCAAATAACGAATATGCTCAGCGATTTCGATGCGCTTTTTGTGCACAAGTATGATAGCCACCTTCTGTTTGCAGCATGGTTATCTTTAAGGTTACAAAGATATTGAGCACAAGAGACAGCAACAAGATACCCTAGTTGCCTGCCAAATAACCGTCATTGACAGTTTATTGATAATCAAAGCATTCAAAAATAAGGGCAATGGCTGGAATTCGCATGGCTGCAATCATGGCTTTTAGAAGCCCTAGGACAAGGGAAGTATAAAATTTTTTACGATCTTCTTCGGTACAAAAATCAAAAAAGCGTGAAAAATACTAAGCATGAGCCAGACCTCCTATCTTTTCATCACGGTCTGCATCTTTGACCGACAAATGTGCCTGCCATCTTTTTGATAGAGGTCGCTTGACTTGAGTAAGTCTTCTTGCTTTGCCAATTGCTTCTATATGTCCCTCATTTACTAAAAATAATCTGATCTGCATCAGCAATGGTTGAGAGGCGATGGGCAATCACAATCAAGGTTTTGTCTTTCACTAATTGTGCAATACTTGATTGTACCAGAGCTTCATTTTCAGGATCGGTATAAGCAGTCGCTTCATCCAAAAATAACCACAGGGGCATCCTTTAGCATGGCTCTGGCAATGGCTATTCTTTGGCGTTCACCGCCAGACAGGCTACTGCCAGAACTACCAACCTGCGTTGCAAAGCCATTTTCAAGATTCATGATAAAAATCATAACAACCGCAATCTTTAGCAACTTGGTAAACCTCTTCATCACTGGCAGATGGTTTGCCCAAACGAATATTCTCTAAATACTATCATTAAAGAGAAAAATTGTCACTGAGAAACATAGGCGATCAGCCGACTGTATTCTTCCAGTGGAATCTTTCTGATATCAAGTCCGCCAAAAAGAAATGCTGCCTGTTCTAACATCCCAGAAAGAAGCAATTAATTTGGCTAAAGTGGATTTACCAGAACCCGAAGGACCGACCAAGGCATTGACTGTCCCAGATTTGATGGTCAAAGAAATATCATGCAGTACATCCTTGTCCTCTTCATAGGCAAAAAGAAACCTTTTCTAAAAACAATATCGTTTCCTTGTAAAGATTGCTCCAATTCTGTGGCCGTTGTAAATCAGGATGTTCCAAAATTTCCGTAATTTCGCCAAAATGGTCCCCACTTTTTCTAATGTCATCCATATAAGTTCCCAGTGTTATCAAAGGCGTCAGCAATCCCATTGATAAAATCTATTAGTAAAAATGAAGTTGTCTTGGGATAAACTGCCACTGTAAACAAAATAAGCACCAACAGGTAAAAGGATAGCTAAGATCAAGGCATGATATAATGACTGCTGCCATATCAAATTGACACTTACGCATCCAATCAATAAAACAGTCAGCTCCTTCTTTAGCTGCTGTGACAAATTTCTGATAGGAAAATTTTTCCTTTCCAAATACCTTGATCACTTCAATGCCATTGATATATTCAACAGCTGTATCGTTTTAAGCCTGAGTCTTAACCACTGTATTTTCAAAATCTCCCTTACTCTTACGCAACATATTGACATAAAATAAAATGCCGATTGGCAAGGTTAAAAAGAGATAAAAAGGGTCAAACGCCAATCCAATCTTATCATATAAATTAAAACAATTAAAGGACCAAATAAGGACGCCGTGAATTCTGGAATAATATGAGCTAGGGTTGTTTCAGCTTCATCCACACGCTCAACGATAATATTTTTATAGGATCCAGACGATTGCGCAAAGACAGATCCTAAAGGAATCTTAGCTAGTTTTTCTGTTAAACGAAAACGAATGTCCGCTAAAACAATAAAAGTAGCTCTATGCGAAAAGAGCCGTTGATAGAGCATGACAAATGGCATAAGCCAACCAAAAACAGCCATCCACAGACATGCTTGTAAATAAAGCTGCCCATTTTTAAGACCATTGAACAAATCACGAATAATCCGTCCAATATAAAAATAAGGCAGAAAACCACAAATAACGGAAGCAAAGGCTAAAAGCACACTTGCTATATAATGAAATCTATAGGGTGCAATGAACTCAGATATCCAAGCCATTGTTGATTTTTTCTTCATACTACCTCCTCTAAAAGCCTAATAAGTGAGACCAATTAAAGAGTTTAATAATAGTTTGACAAGCCAAGAGGGCTTCTTGATAAGACCACCCCTGCTCCAAAGGCTGGATAATAGCTTTGTAATAGGCAGTCATAGCTAAAACAAAGCTGAGACTTGTCAAGGATATGAAATTTTTCCTTCTTGATAAAGCTTGCTCAAGATAATGATAAGTACTATCTGTCAACCCTCAACCATCTCTTGTTGAAAAGTCTCAAATTTTTGAGCCATGAGATTTAAAGAGTAATAAACGCATATTATCTTCGTGGTCATAGATGAACTGCATGATTTCAGTCAATTCCTCCAAGGACTTATCCCACATTTGCGATAACTTATCTTCCCTTAGTAATTGATAGTCGTCTTGCAGATGCTGCTCTATCTTTTTCATCACTTGCAAGCTAGGCTCAAGAAGTGTACCAAACAAAACTTCTTTCCCAGAATAGCGTTTATAGAGAGCTCCTGTTGTTACACCAGCATTTTTACAAATTCGACGTAAAGAAGCTTCTTGATAGCCGTATGTTAGAAATTCTTTCTTGGCACTATTTAAAATTTCCAAATTTAAGGTTTCATCTTTTCTAACCATAGATCATCTCCTTTTTGATAACACTGTTATCATATTGATACCATTATAACAAAAGTGCGACTTTTTAAATACTATTTTTAGTTTAAATTCAAAATAATAATGCAAACAACCTTAAGAAACTGTTTGCACTACAAAACAAGAAAAAAACATTCTTTTTCTGTAAAATCATACTGTTTATAACATTTCCGAGATCAATCCACTGACTTCAAAGCTTCTAGCATATCGAGATTTTTTCAGACGGCGATTAATCAGCCAACCCAAAATGAGCAAAATCAGCAGGATAGAAAAACAGGAATAAGATAAACGGTGCCAGCAACGAGTTGTAGCCAAACATAACATTATCCGAACCAATCATTTCCATAATAAATTGATGCAGGTAGCGCCCTGCTAATAATCAAAAAGCAATTCCTACCAAGGAGAACAATCGTTTCTCGATAGATATAGAGTGTTACTTCTCTATTGTAAAATCCGAGAACTTTAATAGTTGAGAGTTCTCTAATACGTTCTGCAATATTGATATTGGTTAAATTATAAAGAATAACAGAGCTAAGAGATGGTAATAACAACTAAGACAGTCCTAGCAGCATTTAGCGATGTCACAATGGTCTTGATGGTCTTCATGCGCGCTGTATTTTGCGTAACAGAAGCAACACTAGTCATGGCTAAAAGCTTTGTTGCTGATCTTTAATATGAGAAACAGAATCATTCCTTAGATTGATGAAATAAAGCATTATTATCTGGCTTTTCCGCAAAGATCTTTTGATAAAGCAGACTTGGTCATGAAGAGATAATGCCCAGCATTCATCTTAACCACTGCTGCTACTTTGACCTGCCAGCTTTTTACTCTTGCTATCTTTGAATTTAAAGCTATCTCTCTGCCTTAACCTTGTAAAAACAGAGCTAATTTTTCAGAAATCAGGACGCCTTCTTTCGGTAAAGTCAACGAATGACCAGAATCAACATTCTTTAAATGGACAAAAATCCGTAAGTCTTTTTATCTGATACCATAATGGCAACAGACGGCGATCATATATATGAATTTCTTCCATGACATGGGTATAATAAAGGCTTTGATAGCTAGAGACCTCTTTTGGACTTCAAGAAATCTGTCAATTCCTGATCATTTTCAGTCTCATCTTTCTTACTTACTACTAGATGATAGGGTGTTAACTGCGTAAATTGCTCCTTAATAACTGTTCCTAAAGAAGACTGTATGCCAAAGGCCTGCAAAGAGCAAAAGCAACAGAACCCACAACACAAAGATGGTCATCAGCATCCGCTGTTTATAGCGAAAAATATTTCGTGTCATCACCTTATGAGTAAAACTCAAATGATTCCAAATAAAACTTAGACGTTCTAGGAAAATCTTGCCCCTCTCATCGGTGGCTTGGAAGTAATAATTGAGCAGGTTTTTCACTTAATTCTCGTCTGGCAATTAAGTAGGCTGGCAAGACAGCACTAACAAGACCTAAGAGAATGGCAATAAGACTATAGGACCAATAAAAATCAAGATGAAGATTACCAAGGGTCATTTTACCTGTAAAAATCTGAGCAACAATTCTTGCCAAAAGGTAATGACCACCGAAAATGCCAAGATTGTTCCTATCAAACTAGCCACAAAGCCGTAGACGAAATTTCCGAATCACATCTTGATTAGAATAGCCCTAAAGCTTTGAAAAACACCGGAATTAGTTCTTTCTTCATCAACAAAACGTGTCATGGTCGTAAAGGTGACCAAAGCCGCAACAGCATATAAGACAATAGGAAAGATATTGCCAAGATTTCCCATACTATTGGCATTAGAATTGTAAACCGTATAGCCCTTCACCACCTAACATGGTGGAGCGTGTATAAAAGTACTGTAAGTAGGGCTCCACTATAGCGTCAATTTTAGCCTGAGCACTTTGAACTTGCTTTTTCTTTCTGGGCAAGTTGCCGACTTGCTTCTTGAAGAGAGGCTTGCGCCGCTCTTGTTGATAAGTCGGCAAGCCATTGATTACTGCTTTCTTTTCTTGCAGTTGTTTTTAACTGCTGCTAAGGCTTGTTTACTTTGATTAACTTTTGTCTGTGGTGCTTCCTTTAACTCTGCTAAGCGATTCTTGCCATTATCTTCTAACAATTTATCTAAGTCATCTTGATAACGTCTAACTTTTTGAGCTGTAATCATCAGAAAAGATTCCTATTTTTAAGGTATTGTAACGAATGCGCGCTAAGGTATTGGTCTTGTTAGCAAAGGCTGATGAGGTGACCAGAGCATAACGATAGCGTCCCATCACCTGCTGTTGATGAGCCTAAGTTTAAAGTTGACCATATTTCCGATGAATTGATAAAGCCAACCACTGAACTCTTCTCTTTAAAAAGATTTCTCAGAAGATTGAAAAAGTCAGAGTATCTCCTATTTTATAGTTTTTCAAGGTTGAAATTAGGCAATTTCATCAGCCTTTTTGGGTAAACGTCCTGACTCCACATGATAAGTTGAGAGGATTGAGTCTTAGAAAAGACACGCATAGCGTCATCTTTTCCTGCGAGTGTCATATCTGTTACTTGGCTAAAGTCTATTTGGGCATTTTTGATATTATTCAGTTCTGTCTGATCGGCTTTTACTAAAACCAGAGCTAGCTGTGACAAACAAATCTGCCGTTTTATGGGTTTTGTAGGTAATTTCTTGTTAAAGTTTGCATATTGGGTTTGAGTTGCCTTCAAACCAATAAAGGTAAAAGGAGCCTAGAAACATCAAAAGTATGATGGAAATAAAAACGTCCTTTTAGATTGCAGCAAAGCCGTATAAATCGTTTTCCAATAGATTCTCTTTTTCATAAGGAAGACACCTCCTTAATATTCTAGAGTTCTAATATCTTGAGGCTGATCATTGATTTTTCACATCTTTTTACCTTAGCGTCATGCAGATAAATAACTCTATTAGCTCAGTGGTGCTAAAGGCAGAATTATGAGGTTACAATAACAACAGTTGAGTCCTTCTGGCGAGTCATATCTTGTAAGAGTTTAAGAATTTGCTTTCAGTCTGATAATCCAGAGCACCTGTTGGTTCATCACATAAAAAGTAATTTAGGGATTTTTAGCAAGGGCACGCGCAATGGACACTCGTTGCTGTTCGCCGCCAGACAATTGTGCAGGAAAGTTATTTTAAACGCTCTCAAACCTACTTCTCTTAAGGTCTCTTCTGCATTTTTAGCATGACTAACGATTTCCGAAGCTAATTCAACATTTTTCCTTAGCAGTTAAAATTAGGGTACCAAAATTATAAAAACTGGAAGACAAAGCCAACATCGTTGCGGCGATAAGCGATCATCTGCTTTTTGATTATAGTCTGCAATATTGACACCATCAATCACGACCTGACCTTCATCATTATTGTCCATTCCACCCAAAATATTCAGAACCGTTGATTTTCCAGCACCTGATGCACCTAAAATGATAACAAGTTCCCCTTTTTCAATTTCAAAACTAATATCATCGTGGCAATGATTTGGGTTTCACCCATCTGATAACGTTTATAAGAATGTTTCATTTCAATATAAGCTATAAGAACCCCCTTATCTAGACACATGTTGATTTAACTTTTGTTTTAGTATATAATGATTGCAAGTTAAAAACAAGCATCATTATATAGACGAATGTCTATTTAAGGAGAGAATATGATTCAAAAACGCCAGACACAAAGCAAGGCCAAAATAAAAAGCAGCTATTACGGAGCTGCTGCATGAAAAATTCAGATTTTAATAGCATTACTATTCGAAAAATCACTGAAAAGGCGCAAGTCAATCGAAGCACTTTTTACCTTCATCTACTAAGATAAGTATGACCTCGTCGATAAATTGCCTATGAAGTCACAAGGATTTTAAAGAGTATTTAATGCTTAATTCGGCAAATGGAGGATTCCGGGAAAAATCTTATTCAAGCTCTAACCTATCTGCAAAGTCAACAGAAATTCATGTATGCCTTATCTCAAATTATTCAGATTAATTTTTCTCAGAGAACAAGGGATTTTATTAAGAGCTGATAACCGAAAATCTAGTTTCTTTTATGATTCTATTAATCCTAGTCTAGGATTATCAAAAGAATATATGCTTGTCACCTATGCTGCTAGTATTGAGAGCCTTTACATACACTGGATTACCACTGGTGCCCAAGAATCCCCTCAAGAAATTGCGGATATGTTCTTAGTCATCCGAGGTTTTTATCAAAAACTTGAAAAAGTTTAGTTATTATTACTCACTCAACAAGCGGCTGTCTATTTCACCTGATAATAGAAACATCAGAGTCAAAATGAGGTTCACACGCCTACTAAGGAGACGAGAATTTAGTTACTTTGAATCGGTTACACTAAACTGAGACAGAATCTATAAAGTGTTCTACACTAAAGAAAAAGAGAGAACAGATATGTCTAGAAAAATTCAGCCGTCATTTCACAGATGAGTTTAAACAACAAATTGTTGACCTTCACAATGCAGGTATGAAGCGAAGCGAGATTATCAAAGAGTATGACTTGACCCCTGTCTAGCTTTGACAAGTGGGTTAAACAAGCAAGAACAACTGATTCCTTCAAAACTGTTGATAATCTGACAGATGAACAGCGTGAGCTGATGGAACTCAGAAAACGAAATAAAGAGCTTGAAATGCAGGTTGATATCCCTAAAAAGCAAGCGGCGGTGATTATGGCACGAAAAGGGAAAGAACCACCGCTAACAAGGATAAATACAGCATTTCAGCCATGTGTAGATGTTTAACTATTCCGCGTTCCAGCTATTACTACAAAAGCTGTGAGAGCCAGTATCTGAGGCACAACTTGAAGAAATGGTGAAGCGCATTTTTCTTGACAGTAAGTCCAGGTACGGCGCTAGGAAAATCAAGAAATGTCTGGAAGCACAAGGATCACCTTGTCTCGCCGTCGGATTCGTCGCATCATGAAGAGATTGAATTTGGTTTCTGTTTACCAGAAGGCTGCCTTTCAAACCGCAGTCTAAAAGGGAAAAATAAGCACCCATTCCAAACCTCCTAGCCAGACAATTCAACTAAGAAAATCTCTTGAAGCTCTTGTAACAGACTTGACTTTATGTCCGTAGTGGTCGTTGGGCTTACGTTTGCTGATCATTGACCTCTTCAACCGTGAAATCATTGGCTAGCCCTTGGTTGGCACAAGACCGCCGACTTGGTCAAAAGAAGCCATTCAAAGCATCCCTTACGCTCTGACCAAGGTCAAACTCTTCCATTCTGATCGTGGTAGGAGTTTGATAACCAGCTGATAGATGAGATGTTAGAAGCCTTTGGCATCACCCGTTCGCTGAGTCAAGCGGGTTGTCCTTATGATAATGCGGTAGCTGAGAGCACCTATCGCTCCTTTTAAGCTTGAGTTTATCAACCAAGAAACCTTCCACTCTGGAAGAATTAACCCTTAAAACCAAGGATTATGTCCACTGGTGGAATCACCATCGCATCCATGACAGTCTCATTGACAAACACCAATGACTAGGCGAGTCATTGCTTAATAAAAACACTTTATAAATTTTTTGTACAGAAAAGTGTTGCTTTTCACTTCAATTTTTTAGGTATTATTTAAGAGAGTCCTCATCAAGACCTCCTGCGATTTTTTCCGAAAGACTGTCATCACTATTGATAAAGATATGAGTTGGAATGGAACGAATCCCATATGCTTGGGCAAAGTGTCCTGATAATCGTAAAGAATTGGATAAGTAATCCCTTTGTCTTTAGCTTTAGACAAAAATGGTGCTCTTATCCTTGTCAATAGGATCACTATTTTTATATTTGGAATCATTTGGCGATGTTACAGACAAAGAAGACAAAAATCTTTTTATGTTTATAAGTCTGATAGATTTTTTTGTAAATCTGGAATTTCTCGCATACAAGGTCCGCACCAAGTTGCCTAAAACATTGATATAAACTTTTTCCCCTTATAGGCGGACAGACTGACTGTTTTGCCTTTTTATAATTTGAATGCAGGCGCTGAATTTTTTAGCCGTTTGAACTATTTTTGGAGATGTCTTGCCTTGTGCAAAAGACGTTATCTGATTTGTTAATCCAATTCCTAATAAGGCAACACGAGAGCTAATGGTAAAATAACCTTTTTCATAACTATCTCCTTTTTAATTAAATAAAGTGTGCTATTTTTAGCAAATGATCCTGTTAAGATAGAAATCCCAATGAGAATAAGAAGAATTCCTGAAAATAATTTGGTATATTTTTAAAAATCGTTTTTTGTTTCTTAAAAACGCTTCATTACCCTTTGCGAAAAGAGCGCAATCAAAGCAAAGGAATAACAAATCCTAAAAACAGTAGATCAAAATGAGTAAAACACTGTAAATGCCCTGATGGGTGCTAGCATATAAGAAGACACTGGCTAAAAATCGGACCAATGCAAGGTGTCCAAGAAAAACTAAAAGTAAAACCCATTAAAAAGCGATGAGAGGGGTTACTTTTTGTCCTGCTTGATAGACTTTATTCTTACTGAATATTCCCTGTTAAAAATGAGATTTAATGAGACCTACCTGCACTAATCCCATAATAAGAATTAAGATTCCGCCCTAAATTTTGAAGAAATTGAATATGACTTTGAAGAAATTGACTAATAAGGCTGCTAGCAAAAAGCCAAAATAAAAAGGTCGCTGCTATGCCAGAAATAAACTAAGAATGTATTGGTAAAGACTTTTCGCCTATCCCAAATTATTTCTCCAGATTGCTTCTCCTCTCCTTGACCAGCCAAGATGCCAATATAAACTGGCAGAATAGGCAAAACACAAGAGAGAAAAATGATAGAAGACCTTCAATAAACAGTGTCAAAAATAGTAATATGTTGAAGATTCATATTATTTCCTATTCGTTTTTAATTTAAAGAGGATAGAGGCATGGATTTGGATAGCGTCCACTTCCTTCCACTCCCATTATAGACCACTATTCTCACCCTCTTATTATACCAAAAACCACTTCTTAAACTTTAAAGAGGATTACAAATTGAAACAATTCACAAACAATTGATACAGGATGGATATGTTTTTAATGCTAAGCACGAAACTTTTCAAACGTTTTCGTAATTTTATCTACCACTGCTTGATGATAATCTTGTCTCATGTAATACTACGTATCTCGCAAAAGGGCTTAAATCTGCAAAATCACCAACTTTACACTATAAACCGCTGCTTGGAACATAGCGATATCATTGCGATCATTACCAAAAGCAACGAAATCATGATCAAAGAGCTCTTGAATCGTTGAAGATTTAGTGACTTCTTTTAGGATTGAGATAGAGACAGCTTTCATCATCATGAAAAGTTATGTCTAGCTGCTCTAGTTTAGCTAAATGATGACTTCTGCAATCTTTATCAAGATGATTGCCAAAGAAAACAACCATTTTAATGGGATGTTTCAAATCTTCAACTACTACCTCTTTTAGCTAGTTTTAAAGGGATCACACTATGAATAAAAGGGATGAATTGTTCCAAATGATGGGCATAATTAAAATCATCATCCACAAAAATAAGGAAGCTGATAGCGATGCAGTAGTAAAGAGCCAAGTCAAAAAGCCCGATGATTCATGGGCTTTTTCCAAAAATTAATTCCCCAGCTTTATAAGCAAGACCGCCATTTAAACCAATGACCGTTTTGACTTAATTCTTGACCCAACACATCTATACAATCGCGATAAGAGCGTGCCGAAGCAAAGCTGATCTGATGCCCATAATTGGCAGCGTCTTTTAAAAATCGCTTTGATTCTTGCATCTATCTGAAAACGATCAAAGCAAATCGTCCCATCTATATCAAATACAAACTGCATGGCTAGCTCCTTTCTGCTTTTTATTATAACATATCTCTTCATACAAAAAGTGGCATAAGCGAACGAAGACCGCTTCTTTCCACTCTTTTTATCTTCTCCTGCAGCAATGTAAAGCGATGGCTCTAACAGGAGAACCTGTTGCTTTTTCCCAATGAGGATAAGCAATCGAAATGAAACTACCAGTAGCAGGTAGGGAATTAAGGTTGTTTAAAACTTCCAATTGATAAATTTCCGATCCAGCAGATAATATTCCTCAACTAATTTTCCATTTCAGCAGCTAGCTTGACGCTGTCTGTATCAAAAGTTTCGTGTCCTACTGCTTTTACTTGACGTTCAGTGAATCAGAAATTCCAAAGCTTCATGACTCCAGCCAGGTGTCTGTTGAGCACCTGCAGTATCAAGATTTCTAAATTCCTCTTGACTAGGCTGACGTTTTTGACCAATCACTGCGAAAAGCAACAAAAGCCCCTTCTTCAATCTGACCATACTTTTCCTCAAAGGCAAGAATATCAGCCTTGCAATTCATAGTTAGGATTATCAGCAACAGCCTGTGACTTATCTATGACATACATCGGTAAAGGAGATCTTCCAGAGGGAAGTTCATCTAACCAAGCACCGCCTTCAACAAAATGAATAGGTGCATCAATATGCGTGCCATATTGCCCAACAACCGTAAATTGTTGGATATAGAAACCATCTTTTTAAGGTAAAGAGATCTTTTTCTCTAGAGAGCAGGCAATAATGGAAAATGAGGACTATTTTCATTTATTTGATGTGTTAGAATCAATAATTTGGGCAGATTTAAAAGCAAGATAGGCTTCTTGAAGTGTTGTCATCGATTTCTTTTATATTTTTCAAGTGCTGGAGCGCAAATCTTCGATTAAGTCATCAGCATTTTTCCAAACCAATAGAAACACGGATTTGCTCAGGTTCAATACCGCAAGCTCGTGAGATCTTCTTCAGTCATTTGACCATGAGTGGTTTGTTGCCGGATGGACAACTAGTGATTTGGCATCAGCAACATTCGCCAAATCAGAAAAGATTTCAAGTCTGTCAATGACCTCGCGAGCGGCTTTCGCACTGCCTGCAACATTAAAAGTAAAGATAGAACTAGCTCCTTTTGGCAAGTATTTTTGAGCCAAGTCGTAATAAGGACTTGATGGCAAACTAGCATAATTAACTTTTTGTGACTTTAGGATGATTTTTCCAGATGGTACGCAATTTTCTTAGCATTTTTTCCACATGACGCTCAACACGAGTGATAAGGTTTCTAGACCTTGTAGCAAAAAGAAAGGCATTGAAAGGTGAAAAGGCAGGCGCCTGTATCACGCAGCAGTTGCGTACGCACCGCAGTTACAAAGCTGCTTTTCCAATATCACGTGTATAACTAATGTCATGATAGGAAGGATCTGGTTCTACAAATTGTGGGAATTTTTCCAGATTTTTCCCAATCAAAGTTTCCAGAATCAACAATGACACCGCCAATAGATGTCCCATGTCCACCGATAAATTTAGTGGCAGAATGAACAGCAATATCAACACCGTAAGAAGACATTAAGCAAATAAGAGGTACAAAGGTATTATCAATAACCAAAGGAATAGCATGTCGATGGGCAATCTCAGCTAATTTTTTCAAGATCAGCGATATTTCCAAGAGGATTTCCTAACGTTTCAGCGATAATAAACTTAGTCTTGTCTGTATAGCCGCTTCAATTTCAGCGAAATTAGCAACATCAACAAAACTTGTAGTAATGCCATAGCGAGGTAAAGTTTCCTTAAGAGATTAAAAGTGCCACCGTAAACTGTCGTTGCTGACAATATGATCACCTGCATGAGCAAGGCCAAGGCAATATAAGTTACTGCTGCCATACCAGAAGCTGTTGCCGGTGCAACGACACCACCTTCAAGAGCGACCATCCGTTCTTCAAAAACGGCAATAGTCGGATTAGTGATCCGCGTATAAATATTGCCGGGGTGTACGAAGTGCAAAAGTCTTCAGCATCTTGTGCATCATTAAACATAGGGAAGTCGTCTGATAGATTGGTACTGCAGCGATTTTGTTGTAGGATCAACACTTTGTCCCGCATATAGTGTAAAGTTTCAAAGAAAATTCTCGAGTCATGGAGCTCTCCTTTTATTATTAATTAGCTCCATTCTACTCCATTATTCGGTAAAATGATTATTTTCTATTAGTTTATCCTGACATATAGTTATAAACTATAACAATAAAACTATGAAAATTCTTTAATTAGTAAACTGTTTTCCGCTTAACGCGTTGATTGAAATTTCGCAACTTGTTTTAGGAGCAAATCTCTAACAGTCCAGTGAGACTGCTTGAGTTTATTTGTCTAATCCCGTGAACGCCAAATTCGTATCAATATCTGATCAGCCTTGTGGAAGCAACAGTCCTTTACCTTTTCTCTTCTTATGTCTCCTTTTCTCAAGGGTGCTACACTAGCCAAAACTTTTTCAAGCCAATTTCTGGGAATTTAATTTTCAGTTCCTGAGCACTTCCCACTGCCCGAAACTTCTAAGACAGTGCCATCTCCCCATTTCTTATGATGAGCAGTATCACCAATTTGCCAATCAATGTGTTCTTTCCCGAGTCATCCTTGCTATTTCGAAAAAGGAGACTTCTTAGGCTGTGAAGCAACTTTTCGAGCTCTGAAAAAGCCTGAGCCAGACTCATTCCTTTGACCAAATTTAGTTTCATTGCTGTCCTGATAACTAACTTTAAAGGAAGCTCTGGCTGGACGCGCCAATCCTGATGCACCAGCAAACTCTCTGAAATTTCTGAATAAAGCGACTTTCCGATTGTAGCTAATACGGCTGCATAAAGTGTGCGAGAATTAGCGTTGGTGATAAAAAGCATTTGTTCCGCTCTGCGTGATTCCAACATAAGCCAGACGGCGCTCTTCTTCCAGTTCGCTTTCTTCTTCCATGGAGCGCGACAGGAAATACACCCTCTTCAAGTCAATAAGGAAGACTATTGGAAATTCCAGTCCCTTAGCAGCATGCAGCGTCATCAGGGTGACTTCAGCTGACTCACTTTCAGCTTCCATCTGTATCAGCAATCAAAGCTAAACTCATTAAGAAAGCGACTTAACCTTTTCAAAGACCTGTTTTCCATTTCAGGAACATCATCAGTCGTATCGTCAAAAATTTTTGGTAACGAGAAAGAAACTCTTCTATATTTTCAATCCGAGTCTGACTTTCCAGAGTCTTTTGAATCTCTAAAACCTCAAAGGTAACCAGATCTGTCTAGAACTGCTTTCAACAACTTCTGTAATGCTGTAATGATCCAGTTTAGAGCAAGTCTATTATCATAGTGCTGAGCTCATAAACTGCTTGTGCAGCCTTTCCTTGATGGAAGAGAGCATATGATATTTTCAGAGCTTCTAACAGACTCATGCCCCTAGGATTCACAAAGTTACGAATCCAGAGTCCCCTGATCCAACACCGCTTGGGTTCATTGACAAACACGCTCAAGGAGATGCATGTCTGGCAGTGTTAGCATCACTCAAATAAGCGATAACATCACGAATTTCTTGCGGCTATAAAACTTAGTCCCTCAACTATAGTGTAGGGAATATTGGACTCATAGAGCCTCTTCAATGGTACGTGACTGCGCATTGGTACGATGAACTGCGAAATCATAAAATTTCTTGCATTTCACGAACAATATTAGCAATAGTTGAGGGCGACAAAACAGCCTCATCTTGTGCATCATCTGCCCGATAATAACGATCTGCCTCCATCATCATTTTGCGTCCAGAGTTTCTTATCTCGGCGTTACGATTATTTTTAATAACATCATTGGCAGCTTGCAAAATCTTCTTGGAAGATCGATGGTTCTCCTCAGAGCACTACCAGCTACCAGGATAATCCTGCTTTTCAAAATCAAGGATATCTGTAGCAACAGCCAGCCATAAGCCGTAAATAGACGATCAGCATCCCAACCACAAACATTTTTAAATCGTGAAGCCACACACAACCAGCTGATACTGGGCATGGTTGGTATCGATACTCATCCACATGAATATACTGGTAACGCTGCTGATAATAAGCAAAACGCATCAGGATTTTTGGTCAAAAGACGCAAGGTCAGCATAATGAGGTCATCAAAGTCCACTTAGCTTCCGTTGACGCAGGTTCACTTTTGGTGAGCCTTATAGCATTTGTTTAAACAAGCTGTATGTGAATCCCCGCCCTATTTTCATAAGCGATTTCATCAAGTAAATCGTTTTAGCATTGGAAATAACGTAGACAGCAGCTCATTCCATAGAGTCTATTAAAATGTAAAATACGCTTCATAAGCGATGCGTTGTTCTGGGATCAACAGTAAAGCGTTGTAACCAATATGATCTGCATCACGACGTAAAATCCGTACACACATAGAATGAAAGTCACGATTAAAGTCTCTCTGCTCTGCAGCATTTTAGAGCAAAAAGCACGTTCTTTCATTTCACGCGCAGCTTTATTGGTAAAAAGTAATAGCTAAATATTTCAAAGGATTGATAAACTTCTATCAATCAAATAAAGCAATACGATGGGTTAAAACACGTGTCTTACCCGACCCTGCACCGCCATAATCAAAAGCGGACCTTCCGTTGTTTTCACAGCTTCAGCTTGTTTTCATTCATTCCATGTAAAGGGTTCATCTTCTTCTCCAAACCATCAATCAACTTTCAAAATTCTGTCATTTTTAGACCTCAAAAAGTTAAATTCTTTCTTGAAATTTTCGAAAAGATTGACGTTTTATTGAAATTCTATACAATAAAAGTAAAAATAGTAAAAACCGAGTGACATTATTAGGATAACTGATAATTGACGGACTCTGGAGGACCTGCACTAGCGCCGAAGGACAGGCTGTTTGCTCAAACTCTCAGGACAAAAGGACGAAAAAGAGTCTTTTAATGTTGAAAACAATTCTTATCTTCTAACTCTAGAGTATCGTCATAGTGACCGCCTCTTTTTGATTTCCATTCTGGTTTATGAGGAGAAAAGCTTTATATGTTAACATAAAAGCTCTAGACAGCCTTGTCTGGGGTGTTCCCCTCATGGTTCTTTTTAGTCGGTACTGGAATTTATTTGATACTCGCTTAAGATTATTGCAGGTGTTGAAAGCTCCCTTTGTAGCCTGACTCATCTTTGCCGAGGACAAAGGGAAGGTGATATTTTCGAGTTTTGCGGCTTTAGCTACTGCTCTTGCTGCCACTGTTGGAACTGGAAATATCGTTGGTGTTTGCCACTGCAATCAAAGCTAACGGTCCGGGAGCACTCTTTTGGATGTGGGATAGCAGCTGATGCATACTAAATCTGCAGGGCTTTCTCTCTGTAAAATACCGTACTAAGGATGCTAATGGAGAAGTCTCTGGCACTATGTACTATATCATAAACGGTATGGATGGACACCCTTAGCTATCTTCTTTGCATTGGCGGGTATCTTAGTGGCATTTCAGAATTGGTACCTTTTCTAGAGTCAATTCAATTACTGCTTCGTAATAGTTTTAATTGGTCGCGATTGTCAGCATCTTAATATGCCATTGTTGTTGCTGTTATTATTTTCGGCGGTATCAATCAATTGCAAGGTTTCTGAGAGTGGTCCTTTTCATGGCTGCAGCTACATCATCATAACCTGATCGTCATTTTTATGCACTGATAATCATTTCATTCCCTGCCATTGAACAAGTTCTTCTCTGAGCTGGGACAGGGACGTACAGCCAGCTGGCTTTGACTGAATACTGTTGTGAAAGAGCCATTCAAAATGGTATTGCTCTGTGGTGTCTTCTCAATAGAATCTGGTCTAGGTTCTGCTCCAATCGCCGCTGCGGCTGCTGAAAACTCATGAACCTGCTGAACAGGGGCCTCATTTCAATGACGGGCACTTTTATTGATACTCGTCATTTGTACCTTAACTGGTCTTTCTATCTTGGTTGCACTGGAAAAATGGACTGTCAAAGGACTTGAAGGTGCTCCACTGACACAATCAGCCTTTGCAACTGTTTTTGGCAATATGGGCGTTCTAGTGCTGACTTTGTGTTTGGTTCTGTTCGCTTTCACAACTATTTTAGGCTGGTCCTATTATGGTGACGTTGTTTGAATTTTTAGTTGGGGTTAAACACATCAATGTTATCGCTCTATTTTTCATTATCATGGTCGCCTGTAGGCGGTTTCTTAGAATAGAATCTTGTCTGGACAGTGCCGAAATATCGTTAATGGGCTAATGGCTATGCAAATCTTGTGCCTTATTAGCCTTATCACCAATTATTATTGCAGAAACAAGAAATTATTTTAAACGTACAAGAGCTTCATTGAAAAACTACACAAAGTTAGGATAATCCCAGTCTTGTTTTTCTATTTTCAAATTTTCTCTCTCTTTTGTAATTCAACAAGTTACGCCATAATAGCCTATTATATTGACCCAAGGAGTGGTGATGTCAGCACGCTAATGTAGACTTGCTCGGCGTGGTCAACAATCGCTATTCGTTTATTTGCTTTTGGCACTCTAAAGCTGATTTCAGGGCATTTGATTGCACCTGCTTCACTAACAGCCGATAGCTTTTAACAATGTTTCTGATATTGTGGCGTGTCACCATTTTAATTGGACTTTATCTCAGACGCAAGCCTGCTGATAAGGATCATAAATTTGGCCGTGGAAAATTGAAGACCCATGCCAGTTTAATCCACTTCATTTATCATGTTTACTGTCGGTTTTTCAGGGTTCTGCTGAAACTGATTAACGGCATTATTACGACAGTCGTGCCCGATTGATCCTTATAGCTCTGGTTGGAATAATCTCTGCTATTGATATGTTTATCCTCTACCTCTACAATAAACAGTTGTCGAAAAAGTTAAAACTCAGGCGCCCTGATGGTTGCAGCAAAAGATAATCTCTCTGATCCTGACTCTGGATCATTCATACTTGCCAGTACCTGCTGTCTCGATTATTGATAAAATGACTGCGGTTATCGTCTCTTCTTATTTTGAAAAGCAGCTTATGACATCTTTATGATCAGCGCTTTTAGCTTTCTGATGGCTTCGGTGATAGCAGCTGCAAGAATATGAAAAAGCTATTTTAGAATTCCTAAAATTTCTGCTAAATATCAACGCGACGGACCATAGCTAGTGTTTATTTAGACGGTTTTAGAAATGAACCTAGATTTATCTGTCTGAAAGTCATGCTATACAGAAAGAGTCGAAAAACTCTTACATGAGCAGTTTAATATTTTATGATAGTTGATATCCATGTTGAGCCAGCAGCTATCCCGGAAGACGAGGTTTTGAAAATGTCTATCATAAACTTTATAAATATGAGAAAAATCATTTCTAACTCAGACTCAGACTATGAACAGCTCTAACAGATTCTTTTATCTTAATTGATGAGAAAAGGACATGTTAATGCAAAAAGCAGCATTTCTAAAAAGGTCGCTCAGAGTGAAGCAAAACATTTTACACTCTTTTTAAGATGCTTTCCATCAGCCAAAAGACTAAACTCATGCTCACGAATTGAGATAGCTACCGACATACCAGTCTTTGGCGTCGGCGCATGAGATGCAGTTGTTACCATCAAGTCTCGCCTATTCTGGTACAATATAGTGACAATTAAAACCTAAAAATAATCAAAAACGAATGACTTTGAATGACCAATAAGCTTTATCTGAAAATCATTCGTTTTTAACTCTCTTTAAGAAAGAGTGATTGTGCTACCTCTTGATCGCATTTGAAGCAAACATCTTGGACCAAACCATTTTGGAAATTGCTGAATTTACCATTTTGCACAGCTTTTGAGCTTGATTGACTCTTCTTCAAGGTTTTATCGATTTGCGCACTCCAACTGAAAATCTTCACTGGCATATTTTCGCTGATAATATTATAGTTATCAAGTTCCTTTTCCTGACTTTGGCAATAAGTGCAACGCCAGCGATCAATTAAAAGACCATTAATACGATCATTTTAAGTCAATGAAGGCTTGGGTAAAGGTTTTCCATATTGACTGGCATCATTATCTTTGCTATATCCTTTTAAAATTTTAGGATTAGCTGCGAAAGCATCCAGCCAGATGAACTGACTGAACACCTAAAAGCTTTGCCTTCATATCAGCAAAGCTCGTAATGCGAGATGACTTCTTCGTGACAAGAACTTGGTCATTTTTCATATAGCTTGGTAAAGGATTACCTTCGTGCTCGTTCCTAGTTTTGGAATAGCCATTCCAAATCAAATCAATTTTACCATTTTTCAGCTCCGCTTCCTTCAACCAATTGATTGGCTGCCATTTCACTGTGATACCGTATTCATTAAAGACAGCATTTGCTAGTCAATATCAAAAGCCAACATTTTACCATTCTTGTCTTTTAAATCCCTACAGGAACAAAAGTATTCAAAACCAATAGTAACAGATTTTTCGACTCCAAATTTTTCCAAATTATCTTGGGGAATCGTGCCCTTTTTACCACAGGCTGTCAAAGTTACTACTGCTAGAAAAAGTAGTAAGAGCTGTTACTGCTTTTTGAATGTCATCTTAATACCTAAACTTTCTTTTTATTTTGAGTGATTTTACAATCTCATCAGAAATATTTTGAACCCGACATCAGCTGTCGTGTAGTAATTTGTGAGATACCCGATTTTTGATTTTGTAAAATTAATTTTCAACTTCCTGCCTTAACTCTGATCTGCACTGGTAAGTTCATCATCAGCCGATAATTTTAGGATTAACCATCATGGCACGCGCCAAAGCCACCCGCTGTTTTTGACTGCCTGATAAAGAGTAAGGATAAGCTTTTCATGTTTCTCAATCCTAAACGTTTTAAGAGATCGTTGTGCTTTTGCCTCGCTTCTTCTTTCGATACATCGCAGACTTTATGGGTGATAAAATCAAATTATCTGAAAACAGTCGAAATGCGATAATTGAAAGTCTTGAAAAACAAACCTAGTAGTTGCGATGTCCTGAAATTTCAATAGCAATAACTGTCATCATCATGATAACGACCAGAGTCAATTTTTCCAGCTGCAAGCATGCGTATAAAGTTGTTTTACCACCACCAGATGGGCTAACCAAAGATAGATGCACCTTCGAGGATGCTTAGATTAAAGCGATTAAAAATCACCTTCTGACCAAATTGTGAAATGTTTTCTCGGCTCTAACATGATTCACCTTTACTTACGTAACTAAATTTTTCTCAACGTACGTCGATGAAAATGGTAACAACACCAATTAAAAATCAAATAAATACCGCCGGCAATAAACATTGATGCCTGATGTAGCGTCACGATTGGCCGCTGCTTGCGGCTAAGCAAATCACCAACACCAGTACCTAGACTAGAAAGAATCTTTGTAGATTGATGATTTCATTAAAGACACTCGGTAAAACAATCTTGACAACCTGAGTAAAATAATATGGCGAAACAGTCTGATCTGACTAATTTAAGAACCTTAGCAGACTTCATGACCTCTTTAGGAATAGCCTCAATACCGCCGCAAGATTTTCGCAAAAATGTAGTAGTTAGAGTAAAAGCTAAAATAGCTGCTGAGCTACGATCAAAGATCCCTGCACTCTGGCAAAACATAATAAATAAAAATCAGTTGCAAAAGGGCGGAGTCCCACGCATAATCCCAAACATAGAGATTTAACAACCAACGTAGGTCTAGGTACTCTCAGAAAAGCTATATAGCTCTAAAGGAATTGAAAAGAAATAACATAGACTTGTAAAGTAATCAGCGCCCATCTAAAAAGACTCGGTAAAACTTTCTGATATATAAGACATACTTGCTCCTCAAAAATAATCGTTTTTATTTATATCAAATTTTTCAAGAAAAGTTTATAGATGAATTGGTACTTTTCATTCAAAGATAAGCACAAAACCAAGCAAAAGATTCCTGTATCACCAAAAGAACAGAATGATCCACCTTCATTAATTCTTGTTTCTAAGATGAGACGTTCAACGCTCTGCTCTTATAATTTTTCACAAATTCAGACTTTTAATTTCCTCGCACAAAGCCATCAATTTTACAATCAATATTGTGATCTCCTTCAACCAAGCGAATATTTTAACTACGTGTTCCTTGTTTTAAATCTTTTAGGAGCCCCCTTAACTTTAAGATCCTTAATAAGGTGACTGTATCACCATCAGCTAATTGTTTGCCATTCGCATCAATAACAACAAGTCCTCCTCTTCTTTCTCAACTTTGCAGGATTCCATTCATAAGCACATTCTGGACAAAACCAGAATACCACCTCTTCATAGAACATACGACCGGACATTGGAACAATTAGGTGAACGACACATAAGCTCCTTTTATGTTTTGATTACCATTAACAGTTTACCTGAGTTTTTATCAGTTGGCAAGTCCTATCCTATCACAACAGCTAGCTGCTTGTACTGACTCTGAGTTAAGTGCTACTGTCTAACTTATAGAAAACGCAGAACAGAGCTAGTTCTTTAATGTATAAGAGTTTCCCTTAATCTAAAGACTCAACACTGGCAACAATTTCTTCAATCAAAGCGGCATCTGTCAATCCTGTTGCTTCTTTAACAATGCTTTTAAAGACTTTTTCTTGTAGAAGCATTTTAAGTTGAACACTGTTCATCAGTTTGAATCCTTGTAATGGAAAAACATAAGCCATGTTTGCAAAGAGATATTCATAAGATAAACCACGATCTTTCAGCTCACGAATGGGACGGATAAAGCGTTCATCATAACCTAACTAATTGGTAGTGTTCTGAAATCACGAGTAACATCATCTACAATATAGGATTTTCAAAACGACTGATAATAATATCATGATAAACTTTTCAGATCATTCTCTTTGAATTGCCATTTAGCCATTAAAAGCTGGCGAATTTCACCTAAAACTGCCTTTACTTGCTCTTTAACTTGTTGGTCTTGCGCTTCTAGGACCGTCTTAGCACCAAAATAAGCACCTGTATGTTGTCGTTGCAGACCTGAATTAACAGAGAAAGCTTTTCTTTCAATGAATGGTTCCAAATTTTCTTCTGTAGTGAACTGAAGACAATTTTAAATCAGGATTTTTCACAGCAGTTTCGACTACCCATTCGAAAAATCGCTCCAACCACAACAAGAGGATCTTTATGAACCTGAGCTGGAACAATACGGTCAACAGCAGCATTTGAGCAATATAATCTTTGCAAAAGCTAAACCATCAGCGCTGAGGTATTTTCGCACTTCCCGCCAGAGAAAGGCGAGAGCCACCAATCATATTTTCACAGGCAATGATATCCAGTGGCGTTTGATTCTGACTTTCACGGCGTTTTTCAATACCTTTGGCAATCAATTGGGCAATAAAAGGCAAAATGTTAGGGCCAATAGCGGTTGTAATCAACTCTGTCTCAGCCACAGCATCAATGACTGCTTGAGGATTTTTCTTGTTATTAATGCCAGCAACATTAGAAACTGTAATGTGACGTTTCCCATCTTCTGCAATTTCAATATCATAAGAATGACGTTCATTAAGAGCATTAATAATTTTATCGTTAACATCGACAAAATCAATAGCAAAGCCATTTTCAAATAAAATTTGTCCAATAAAGCCACGGCCAATATTGCCTGCTCCAAAATGTACTGCTTTTTTCATGATTAAAAACTCCTTTTAATTGACTTGACTTAAAAATTTGACAACCTCATCTTCTGTTTGAGCATCAGCTAACTTAACAACATTATCAACATCTGCACAGAAAATCGAAAATATTTTTGGAGATGATTTGCAAATGTTCATCACCACATTCAGCGATGCCGATCAAAAACTGTCGCAACTTGCGGATCATCTTCTGTTCAAAAGATGCTACGCGTCTGGCATCTGAACAACTGTGATACCTGATTTGAGAACATCCTTTTAGCGTCGTCCGTTCCATGAGGAATGGCAATGAAATTTCCCATATAAACAGAGAGTTCTTTTGTATCGCGCTGAATCATGGCGTCAATATAAGCTGGTTCTACGTAACCACCATCAGCTGAAGAGCTGTCCACAAAAACGAATAGCAGCTTCATATCGGGAAAAATGTTGGTTCAATTTAATTAAATCTTTTTGAAATTCATCTAGGTCTCCAATTTCTTTGTTTTTCTGTAAATGTTTGATTCAATAATTGATAAATAATATCTTTATTACCTGTCTTGTAAATTTCTGTATAAAGATGATTTTTCGATGATAGACTGACCGATGGTACGTCATTAAAATCTCTCATTTCTTTTGTTCATCTAACCGTGTCAGCATAAACCAAAAATTCTTGTAACTGTCTCTTTTCGTAATTCATGGACAGAGCTGTTACAGGTCTTTTTAAATCATAAATTTTAAAACAAGACGTTATAACCTTACTTGACTGTGTATGCAAGAGCCAAATGAGTCTCCTGAATAGCCAAGGGACTGACAGCAAAAACGTTTTAATAACTCTCGTTGACAGATAAGTTTTATCTGAAAACTGTAACAATAGTCTCATAATTTTTGGAACACTTGTTTCAAAAATCAGAGTATCAATCTCTTGATAAGAAAAATTCCTGTAAAAGTTGTTGTGTAGCCAAAAATAATTTTGAAGATTATAACCTTGTCCCCTATTTGTCTGCTCATCGCGAATGATGATTTTTGATGAGCCTGTACATTCTGTAAATAATCTTGAAGTTGCAGCATTTCTTTTGCATCAGAGATAGTAGAAACCATTTTGACCGCCTTTATCCCAGCTAAAGGCTTGGTTGCCAAGACAATATATGAGCTAATCTTTATCCTTTGTTTCATACTGAGCCAATTCTTTTGACAACTACCTTATCGACAAAAGGTAATGGTTTTAATACGTGTGATGAGAAGTTCTCTCGATGAGGACGCTCATCTGTAAAAGTAAAATCTTAATAGGATAACATTCTGACTGCGGCGCAGACTGAAGCAAAATGTAAGGTACTAAGTCGTACTCTGATTCCTTTGCAACTATTTCTGAAACAGATAGTCCTAGACTGACACTGATGTATATTCATGCCTTGAACAACCTCAGAGCACGTCATTATTTGACTTGTCTTCAAAGAAATTTGAGGGATAGCCAAATTCAGCGAATATGATTAAACAGAAAATGAAAGAGTGTTTTATCCTTAGCTAAATAGTTTAGTATAAAGAGACTTTATCAATCAAATTTGAAATATTATAGAAAAAGCACTTCGTCAAATCTCAGAAAAAGCGGCGTTTCCTGTCTCTTAACAACTGAAGTTCATCTAAAATACTGGCGTAATAAAGAATCTCTTGAATGCTGTAAAATTGATTGGTTTTTCTGTGAAAATTCAGTATAAACTTTCTTGAAAAATCAAGAGCTGCTTTGCTAATACTGTGTCCAACTCGTTTATTGTCCGCCAACCTGATAAGGCTAGAGAATGATGAAAAACTCACTCATCTTAGCATTCTAAATCAGGTCAGATCTTCTTGTGATGATTGAAAGATTTGTTTCGCAAGTTCTAATTTTGCCTTGTCTCCAAGACTTCAAAATGACCATATGCTCCTGCCCCAAAAATCAGAAATCGAGGGTTGATAGTTAATAAAATAGCCAATAAACGTCGTAGTGGTTTTTATTTCTACTAAACGGTAACCTTTTTACGATTCCAACCGTAAGTCAAAAATCTGCCAAACCGCTTTTCAATTTCAACAATATCTTGAATAATGGTAACATCAAACGATTAAATTCTCCTGCAGCTGCTCATTTGTGATACTGCTAAAACTCATCAATAACTTATAGGTAATGAGATTCAAACGTTCATACTGTTTCATAAGTATCTAGACAATAATACTAGCCAGCTAGCTAATTCTCCTACGGAAAATAGTTTTGATTTTCTTTGATGATGCTAATATTAATCGTGTTTAGGCCATCGTTAAAGTCAGAAAGTGTCCGATAAACGGTTCTCTGAGACACCCAAGAAAATCTATCATCTGTTTGAAAGCGACAGCTTCCTGCCATGGGAAAGCTAATATGCTCTCGTTAATAGCATAAACCACTATATACTACTTTCTGATGCGTTTTACTGGCGCATTCTGGGACTAACTTATCATATTCTGATGTTGTCACAACTATCCACAACAAGTATTTGTAGCTATTAGGGAGCTTAGCTATGCCTGCCCTTGCTGGAGCAATTGTTGTCATGCAGAATATTTTTAGCATTGTAGTCACTTAAATGGAGCATAAGAAGCAGTTGAAACAGGGATTTAACATTATTCTGTTTAAAAGATTGAACGCAGGGTTTCTTTGTCCATCGTTGCTGAACCTTTAGCTGATACCATGAGCAAAAACGACCGCATCAATTTGGTTAAGATCAATTTCTGCACTATCTGCATTGTGTTGAATGCAAGGTGCATTACTCACTACCATCAGCTGCTCAGCCTTTGTTAAACTAGCAATAATATCATCATACTTAGAAGTAGCTGGAAATTATTCAATGCTACATGAACAGCGCGTGTTCTTTGTCCCAAGCGATCTGCGCGGGCCTTTTCTGAGTCACAATTAAAGTATTAGCTGTATCTCGCAGATTGGAAATAGCTTGGTTACTCACAGAAATATCAAGACCAGCCTCTACTGTACTGCAGATGGATGCATGCCCATGGCTGAACTTCCACACCAGCATCATGCTAGCTAAAGATACCCATGACAGTCATTGGTTCCTGTTGTAACATCTCGAATGGAGGTCTGTTCAGTGACTGCTTGACCTCTGACTCGCCTGTTGCTCGTGTCACTGCTTGTGCAGTTTCCAGAGAATCATCATCTGAATTATCAGATTTCAAGATAATGGAAGCGATTAGGAAGGGAGCCACCGCTGCTGCAAAGACACTCAGCAAGAACAACTAAGTGAGGTCCTCAACCTTAGGAGACATCCATGATAGCGCGATTGAACCTGGTGGAAGGGTGCTGTCAAACCTGCACCCAGTGTTTGGTAGCAAAGGCACCAGTCAAACCACCAGTACTAACAGCAAGTGAACATAGACTGGCTCCCCATCACAAGATATGGGAAATAGATCAGTGAATACCACCAAAGAAATGGACATCAGTGAGCACCTCAAAGATGAAGATTTATGCAGAACCTTGCCAAACATAGCATAAGCAATCAGCATCACGTTATCAGTCCAGGATTAGCTCAGCCAGAGAAGAGAACAGATTTACCAACTTTAGCCACTTGCTCTGGTCCCTCAATGGCGTAAAGATACCCATAAGTGGTTGAGCGCGTTATTTGGGCGTTGAGAATCTTGTATGCTGGTTCACACTAATTGTTTACAAAGGCAAAAGGTGAACTTAACAATCGCTTCGCGACCATCATACTCAACCCATTCTGTTAACTGAGCTACAACGTCCAATAAACAAAGAAAGCCAAGACCATCAAAGTCAAAACCAATCAAAACCAAGTATTGTTTACCAACATATCTCAAAGTCAAGTTCTGATTTTTGGCTGAACTCATCGAATCTCTTTAAAATCCAAGCGATACTGGCCCTTTACATTCTGTAAGCACCAATGAACATGAGGTTACTGTAGAACCTGCACTAGCACCAAAGGTAGTTAATAGCACCGATAACACCACCACGCTGTTTGGTAGAATATTGTAAACTACCAGTGTAACCATAGTGTGAAAACTCATACTTCAAAGATTGGCCCAACAACATTGGTATTCCATAGCTTTATTGGTGGCAACCTGTTGTAACAAACAGAGATGCTAAATCGAGGCAACAAGGCAACCAATATTGTGGGATAACCATGTTTTGATAAATGAAGTTCTGAGTTTTGTACCCGAACCTCTCACGAAGATTTTCGTTCCATCAGAAATCCCTCCTTTTGCATTCTAAAACCACTGTAACATTTTTCATTTTCTGGTGTCAAAAACCTCAAATTTTCACAATAGTTTTGTCAAATTTATCTCCTATGTGAAGCAATAGGATTTGACAGTCTGACTAAGACCGACTTTATCACTCACTATTTTTCTCATGTTAAAAACTCGTACATATAATCTTTTAACAGTTTCCTTAGGGTACTAGAGACTGAGCTGTCAGCATTCCTCAAGTTTCCTTTTGTACTCTAGCTGAATGTCTCAACTCATATATATTTCCTCTGATGGTCAAATATCTCGTTTTATCGCTGCCGAGTGCAGAATTTCGTCTTTATGTGACCTTTACGGTTCTTTACTAAGCCAACACTTATCTTCTTATCTCCACATTAAAAATACTTTTCTCAGTAATACAAGATTTTAAACAGTTTGCAAAACCAGCAAAGAAAATCAAGCAGATTTTTCTTTTTGGTTTTAAGATTTGAAGTCTCTATTCAACAGCAACAGCTTTAGCCAAATTACGTGGTTTATCAACATCAAGCACTCACGTTGGAAGTGAGGCATAGTAAGGATCAATTCGCGTTGGACAACCATTGAACATTTGAGATAAGGATGGACTTGATCGACAAATCCATCATCTTCTTTCCCTTATTTAAACCCTCTTCAACAACAGTTAAGACATTGGCACCTCGAGTAAGCAACTTCTTGGATATTTCCGCGCGGTGAGCAGCAACAGTCCTCACTAGATGAAATCAAGGCAAGAACAGGTGTGCATCTCTTCAATAAGGGAAATGGTTCCATGTTTAATTTCCAGCAGCAAAGCCTTCATTGAATATATAGAAATTTCTTTCAGACTTTGAGTGATGCCCGATAGTCATTATTAATAGTCATTACCATCGACCAATATAAAAGACACGTGATGTTGCTAAAAGATTAGCAACCTTCTTTTTCTCAATAACTTCTCGCCCGAAAGACTAGCTTTGCCAGAGACTGAGCGACAATGGAGATCCATGTACCAAGTCACTAGCGCTTCTTTTACCATTATGCCTAACAACTGCTTTTTGAAAGGAAAGCTATGGGCAGCACTCTGCGCTGTGCAAGCCTTTGGCTGATGCCGCCAGCACTTCCTTAGGTCCAGCATGGTAAAATATGGCATAAGTTGCTTTCATCGTGACAAGAGTTGATCCAGGAACATTTGTGATTGTCAAACTTGAACCCTATGGCATTAGCTCTTAACCAAGACCCGACGACTCATCAGCTGTTTCTCCAGACTGACTTAACAAGATGAACATTGCTTTTTACTCTACTAATGGCATGTTATAGCCCCCATTCTGATGCAATCCTCTAATTCAACAGGCGTATCGGTCAAGGTCTCAACTATTGATTTTTGAGGCAAAACCGGCATTATAAGATGTTCCAGCAGAAGCAAAATATAGATGCGATCGCTTGAACAGATTTCACAACAGGTGATCAACTGTTAACTTACCATTTTCATCAGCATGTTGAAATCACTCTACGCATAACTGTTGGCTGTTCATCAATTTCTTTTAGCATGTAGTAAAGGATAGGTTCCTTTACCCAATCATCTGATAAATCAAGTTCTGCTGTATATGCTTGACGTTCAACAGGATTGCGCATCATAATCTGATACTTGAGCTGTATCTTTTTGTTAAAAACAACAAGTTCTTTATCATGAATTTCCATAAATTACTGGTCACGAATCATAGCCACATACTGAACAAACCATATTATAGCCTTCACCTAGACTGATTAAAAGTGGTGATTTATTTTAGACACATAGATAGTATCTGATTTTTGCGAATCAATTCAGCAAAGGCATAAGAACCTTCAATGATATGCAAGGCCTTCTTTGAAAGCTTCTGGGCACAGACAACCATCTGTCACAAATTGACCGATCAAATGAACTGCAATTTCTGTGTCTGTTTCACCTTTCGTTATGTCCCGCCAAATAATTTTCTTTTAATTTGGAGATACTTAATGACACCTATTGTGAACTAAGAGAAGACGACCTGTAGCTGATGGCTGTGGATGAGCATTTTTCCTCGTCGCTTGCCCATGGGTTGCCCAACGTGTATGACCAATCCCTGTAGAACCAGCAACATCAATACCAATCTTAGCTCGCAAATCAGCAATGTCCTACTGATTTAATTAAAACGTCCATTTTCAGGTTGATTAATAACATATATTCCTGCCGAATCACAACCTCTATATTCCAATTTTTCCAACTTTGCATTAGGATATCGGTTGCATTACATGATTGCTGACAACACCTACAATACCACACATAATTCTTCATTAGTAGAAGAAAACCCTATCTGCTTCCCTCCTTAATATAATTGGTATAGTCTAATAAGACAGCCAAAAATTCAACAAAACCAGTATATAACTTTATTTAAATAAAGTCAACAAGAAAATTGGTATAGGTTTTGATATTTAGAGTAGCTGTACTACCTTTTCGAAAACAAATCCAAATTTCCCTTGAGTGGCAAAATCCCAAAAGTGACAACTCCTTTAATTTGAGATTTCTTAATTAAACCAAATGTTCGGCTATCTTTTCTTATTTGTCCGATTATCATTTAAAACTCAAGTATTGCCCCTTAGAATGGTATTTTTCCTTTGTAATACTAGAAATTGAAAAATCGAAGTAAAAGATTTTCTCCATTTTTGTATGATATTTATTTTTAAGTCATTAATATAAGATTGGTCTTCAGCCCTTATGATTAAGGTAAAAATATCATCCATATAAGTAACACTATCTTTGGCTTTACCAACAATACGCTCATACGATCCTTACCAGCAACCTTATAGACAACAAAAACTCCTTATAATTAGTGCTTTTCATCCTTTGTAGATCGTAACGAGATCCTCCTGATTTCAAAAGTTATTAGCATCTGCTTGCCTTACCTGATAGTTTGAAAAAGACAAACACTTTAATAAAAGCAAAGCAAGAACTGCTAGCAGAACCAGAAGAATATTTTCGATAAAGTCAGTTAACCATTCATTTCTCCTTAATTTATTGGTCTCTATTATAGCATTTTTAAAGAAGAAAAAGCAAAGACTTATCATAAGTATTCCTTTAATTTTCACCAAAAAGAAGGAAATAACAGCTACCACAATTACTGCTCCCAGAATAGACGGAAGAAGAGCCATACCAGCTAAACTAGGTCCCCAACTGCCAAACAAAGCTTGACCTGCCCAAGAACCAACTAATCCTGTAAAAATATTAGCAATGCAAACCCATTGCTTTCTCCTCCTATTCGTAATAGCACCCGCAATTGCTCCAATAAGTGCTCCTACCATTAGTGACCAAAGTAATCCCATACAATTTCTTACCTTTCTTTTATAAGATTATCATCTAGTCTAACAACAAAAACGAAGAAATGCCAAGAAAAAGGTGGTAGAAACTAAAAACGGTCATTATAACTGCAGGTTTTTGGGTCTGTCTTTAATACTAAAGCAGAATAAAGTAAGCTCAGAAATCGCAACAAAAGTTGAGCAAAATACGACTCAAAAATATATCAATCAATACGATAAAAAGCTTCCATATCTCAATCATATTAGAAAATAAAAAAGTGTAAAAAGATTGAAAGTCTCACACTTAAACTTAAATTCATTTTTATTGAACGGTACGAACACGCATAGTATTGGTACCACCAGATCCAACCGGTACACCAGCACACAATAACGATGTTGTCACCAGACTCTACCAAACCTGATTTAAGAGCTGCTTTTTCTGCAATTTCAAAACATATCATCAGTAGATGCAGGTTTTTCTGTTAGATTGGAATAACTCCCCAGTTAATCATCAACGATTTTTGGACCTTTTTCATCAAATGTTAGCTAAGATATCTGCATCCGGACGGGTATTTTGAAATTGCAAAACGAGCTGTGTTACCAGATTCCGTAATTGTAACAACCAATTTAATATCCATTGATTTAGTCGCATCTTTTAACAGTTGAAGGCAACTCAGTCTTGTTGGTACGTGGCAAAATTATCTGAATTCAAAACGCTGGTATTCATTAAGAAGCGTTTGAGCATTCTTATCAATTGTTGCCATGGTACGAACAGCTTCAACTGGATACCTTACCATTAGCTGATTCACCAGAAAGCATTGTTGCATCAGTACCATCAATGACAGCATTGAAGACATCAGAGACGGAATGTGTTGCACGTGGTTTGTCGTCATTGTTTCAGCATATTTGTTGCTGTGATAGCTGACTTCCTGCTGCATTAACTTTCGTGATAATCATTTCTTTTGATATACTGGAACCATTTCAAACGGCACTTCAAACACCCATGCGTCATCATGAGCAATCGATGATACCATCAGCTGCATCAATGATTTTCACCACGTTAATAATACCTTGTTGATCAATTTTAGCAAAAAGTTTTACGTGTTCGTTACCTGTTCTTTACAAATTTGACGAACTTCATTAACATCCTTAGCAGTACGAACAAAAAGAAATAGCAACAAAGTTAAGACCTTTAGTTCCAAACCAAAAGGAATATCTGCATTATCACGCTCAGCGCGCTGGGAAAGGAATTTAGTATTAGAATATTGACACCTTTTTGTTTTCAGCAATAATACCATCATTTTCAGTCGTGTTACCTCCAAACTCGCGAGTCGTAATATCTTAGCGGTTACTGTGGCGCCAAGGTTTCATCAATAAGAATAGTCTGACCGACAGCAACATCATCATAAATATCGGAGACCGCCTGGCAACACGGTAAAAGCAATGACATCCTGGCTTTGATTCAATGCCTTGTTTAGTTGCTATGTCAGTTTATCAACAGTCTTATATTCATATTCTTGACACCATCCGCAAATCAGCTGCACGCATTTCAGGTCCTTAGTATCAACAAGAAGAATCGAACCTTTGACGTGCCATTCTTCCTTCCGCGCGGACGTACAGTCGCCATACGTTCACCCTTTGCTCAGCATGGCTGGCCTATGTGAAAAGTTAAAACGAAAAACATTGGTTCCTTCTGTAATCAATTCAGCAATTTCTGCCATGAAGCTTCACCATCAAGCTTTTCACCCCAATAGCCATCTTCACCAAATTCTACCACCACGGATTTCTACCGCTGGACCCCAAAGCTGCAACAATTTTACGCGTTTATTCATTTTTATGAAACTCCCTTATTTAAACTGCCAACACTGACTGTTACTTATAATTCTAACGACCTCAATCGCGCTTAGTTGAAGCGAAATCACGATTCAAAGCAGCAAAATCGACGATTGCTTTCATGCGGGATTATTTACAACGATCCCGCCTTGGTTCTGTTAAACAAGAGTGCACCGTCTTCCGCAGATCCAAGAATCTGGATGCTCAACCAACTCTCATTTTGAATACCAATGGCAAGACCGCCTTTCCTTCCCTTGAGCAATTCAACGGCATGGGCTCCTGTAATCCATGAAGCAATCACACGATCACGAGGGAGTTGGTGCACCACCGCGCAGGATATGCGCTAGGTTGGTAACACGAAGATCACTTATTATCTCCTGCTTCCTTCATCTGAGCAGCAAACTCTTTCTGGCATCATGCATAAGGCCTTCGGCAAGAACAATGAGATGGTGGTAGACTCTACTAAGACAGCTATTTTCATCATTGCGCGACAACCTCTTTTTATCATCGCGAGGGTCTTCAGGAATAATACTTTGTCAGCACCCGGCAGCAATACCAGACCAAAGAGCAATATCTCCTGCACGACGTCCCATAACCTCAACATCAAATGTTCTGCTGTAGACTAAAATGAGGTCTCACGAATTTTATCAAGTGCACTGTCGCAGTGTTTACTGCGGTGTATCAAAACTCGAATTGTATAACTTTTCAGTCCACGATATCGTTATCAATTGTACCCGGAAGCACCGACAGCAGGAAAACTACATGCTCAGTCAAGCGCATCGCACCATGACAGAACCACCGCCACCCATAACATGCACCCACTCCTTCAATGCTATGTTTCTTTTGAGTTGCTCAGACACCCTTTAATTCGCCCCTCAAGCTTTTGCAACTCAGGGTAACGTGCGACTGGAGAAAACGTCCACGTCGCAAAGCGATGTCTGGATACACCTTAGCGTCATGGAAGATATCCTCTCAACCATGCTCAGCATAACCATTTGATTGATTCCTGCAAACTTCCATCCTTCTGAAATTGCTTTTACGCACGACTGCAATGAACGGCAGTATCCATACTCCAGGAGAGCTGTTCCGCCACTGGTCAAAACACAGTGACGCCTTTCCATTTTGCTTGGATACTCCTGTTAAATGAATCGCTATTATTATAGCACAAACCTAGCATGTTTAGTTTCTGAACATACTTTCTTTATCGAAAAGCTGCGTTTTCAGAGCATTAATAAGCCAACTCTTTCCTGCACTCCTGATCCCAGAAGCGACAAATAGCGTAATAGGCTGCTTTGGAAAGTTTCTTTAGCATTCTGAGTAATGTAAAAACTACTGAACATTTCCAGGGTAAGCTGCTAAATTTCTGACACTCCTCATCACAATCGCGATTTTGCAACTCATCCAGCACATTTTTCTGTTGAGGCAGAGTCTAATTGATGTAAAACTCATTTGCAATCAGATTTTCTTCATCACGCTCCCGTATTTTCCTGTATAATAAAATTCCGTCTGTTAAGAAAATTTTTGTACTTTTGATAAGTCTCTGGAAAAAGAAGTGATATTCAATTTCTTCTAGTATCTGTCACATCGCAGAAAAGCCATTTGCTCTCCTGCTGGATTTCAGTTTCGAATAATTCTAAATGGACCCAATTTGAGCTAACATGGTAGCTTCTTATTTCCTCTCAACGAGGCCGCCAGAGCAATTGCATGTCTGTTGGAGTGTTTGCAATGTACTATCAGAGGATGCGGACTCAACTCCCCACCAATGATAATCTTTGTTCCAGCTGATATTTTTCTAGCATTGCAGGAATCTTTGCAGCTTCTATCCAATTATAGGAAGAATCAGCAAACAAACTCAATCCATCGACAAAAGTAAAAGGTGCCCTAGATCGACACGATTTTCTGGCAGGTTTTAACAAACTGATCGTGCGACCACAGGCCTGCAATGGTCAGCTGAGGATAATCTCAGTTTTCTGATACTTCGGCATTCTGATTATCTCTCAATACTAGAGGACGGTTTCCAATAATCCAATAGGCAAAATCACGATTTAAACCCTGATGTTTTAAACCCAAGTAAATCTGGACCATGACTAATTTTATCGAATGATGGAATTGTACTTGATGGACAGGTCCCACGAAAATGAGTCTCTCAGCATTAGCTGAGATAATCACCGCTAGAGTACTGATCATGACATCAAAGAACACCGTTGATAGTGTGTACTTTTGAAATAAGCTACTGGAATGTTAAAGCTGAGTATGCGAGCATGACTGCATTAAAGCCATAACCAGCAAACTTAGCCATTCTGCAAACAAGTCTTGAAAAGTACTTTGGATCTCGTCCTAACTGATCAGCACCCTGCATCTTTTTCCATTTTTATCAACAGTATCTGACATAGCACGGCGTAATAAATCGCTTTTCCTCTAAATGTAAAACCAGCAAAAATAGCAATTTGGATCACTTGTCTCTGATAAAGCATATCACCATAAGTCGATTTTAAAAATAGAAGCAATTGATGAATCAACAACCACTTTCTCGCCATATTTTCTTATGAATGAAAATTTTCAGTATAATCACTAGCACCGGGACGATTGAGACTCGGAAGTTGCAACAACTTTTCAAAAACGAGAAGGTTTAATTTTTCAAGATTGATAGCTCCGGCTGTTTAAATCGAAAAATGCCTTTTGGTATTCCAGCAAAAAGTGCTAAGGTCTCTTTATCTTCTAAATCAATAGTCGATATCTATGCACGGTCATAATCTCAGCGCGTCCTGCTATTTTTGAATAAAAGTAGATTACGCAGTCCGAGAAAGTCCATTTTTAAAGACCATTAGTTTCAACAGTTGAGCATCATACTGCGTGATCAATCTTTCACCTGTTTTGAGAGGTAATGTATCTCGTTAAATTATCATCACCATCACAACTCCAGCCGCATAAAAGTTTACGAGGATTTCCTTTCAATCACAAATTTCGAACGCTACGCGATATTCGAATTTACTATTACTGAGTTGGCGAAAAGCACTCTTTTTGTCATAAACACTTGCCAAATTATCACGAAAAACCAATTAGTGATTTTGACTGAGTTCATTCATTCAGTCGCTCCAAAACGCTAAAACATCACGAATTGCCTGTGTCTGGCACCAAAGGTCGAAAAGGTCAGCAATTTGTGCTTGAACCATACGATCACGTGACATAATTTAAAACTGACTCCGATAAATATCAGGAAGATCACATCATATCGAGGCTTGTAGAGTGTCCTCATTAAGAAAACGCTCAAAAGCAAATCATTCTTAACAGGATCAATACCTGTAATATCAAGGGCATAAGCCACAAGACTCCTGTTGTAGAACCACGTCCCATCTATACACAATGCTGAACGCTAAAGGCAGTAAGTCCCAGACAATCAAAAATAATCATCAAAGTCCCATTTGATGAATGACAGCCAATTCATCAGATAACGCTTTTGAGAGTCATCACTGCAAAAGTGTCTCAGAAGTCCCTTTGCGCTAATGACCCACAAACAGCAGGCTTTATCTCGGACTAAAAACCGAGTAATTTCAAATCAGTATCAAACTGATAAGAAACACTGGCACCAACTTTTCTAAACTTAACAAGCTCTGCAGAAAAACGTTCTCAAAAATTTGTTCCATCCCTTCCCTGAGAAAACAGATACTGATCTTTAGAAACAGGAGGCACTTCCCTTTGTAAAGGAAGATTATCTCTAATAGCATGTGATATTTGTATCTCTGTATCATCATTATCATAATAACGTACAAAAGGTAAGTCCCTTTTAAAATCCAGTTGAGGAGTATCTTTTCGACGCCAATATAAAAAGAAAAGGAAAATCCATTTGATCATCATTCCTTCAAAATAAGGAACAATTATAGCAAGACCATCCATAAATTCTTCAATATCAGAAAAGCCATTAACGTCATCTTAATGTCGAAATTTTTAGATTGTAGGTAGCTAATTGTATTTTGTAAATAAAAGCATACGGTCGTCAAATCATCAGATAAAAATAAATCCAGTTCAAGACCAAGAATAGGACCAGTGGAGCCTTTTTATAAAATGAAAAGCCCGTAGAGATTATCTCATCCATAATACTAATATGCGAATCAGCCCATCTCTTAGCTTTCTTATATAAGATTTAAGTCAATCAGGCTATCCATAAAACTATAAACGGTTTTAGTATCTAATTGTGCAAACACTTTCGTCTCCTTAAGATTCATACTTACTTTTTATTATACTACAAATCCTTAAAATCCTTTCTTACCTTTCTATTTAATTCTACTAAATCTCATCAGTCTAAATTCTACCACTTGATAATATTTTTCATTATAATTGTATTATATATAAACACAATTATACACTGCACTTTAGAAAGGAGAAAAAATGGCTTGGAAATTTAATGAGAAATCCCCTATTTATCTTCAAATTGCCAATCATATCAAAATGCAAATTATCAGTCAAGAAATCAAACCCGGCCAACAACTCAGCCACAGTTAGAGATTTAGCAGAAGAAGCTGTGCAAAATCCTAATACTATGCAACGTGCTTTTACATCACTTGAACAAGAGGATGGTCTTTTTCAGTTAGAAACTTCGGACGTTTCAGTGACAAAGGACCAGCAGTTAATTTGAAGAAGAAAGACACAAGTTAGCTCAAACAGAACTTGAAGACTTTATCAACAAGATGACAACAATTGGCTTTAGCAAAGATCGTTTAACTACTATACTGGACCAATATATTAAAGGAGAGACGAAATGACAGAACAACTGCCCTTATTACACCATTACATCATATTACTAAGAAGTTTGGAAACAAGCTGGCTCTTGATGATATTTCTTTAAAATTACCAAAAGGTAAAATAATTGGACTGTTGGGACCAAATGAAGCGGTAAGACGACACTGATTAAATTAGCTAATGGACTGTTACAACTAATTGCAGGTGAAATTGTGATTAACGGACTCAGACCTGTCCGAAACAAAATCGCTCATTTCCTCATCTTCCCGATACCAGCTATTTAAGTGATAAAATGAAGGTCCATGACATTTTAAAACTATTTGAAGATTTCTATGTTGATTTTGATAGGCAAAAAGCCGAACAATTACTGCAAGATTTAGCTATTGCTCAAAGCGAAAAATTAAAATCTTTCAAGGAAACAAGGAAAAAGGTTCAGCTTATTCTGTTAGTGAGTCGCAAAGCAAAAACTTTACATTTTTGGATGAACCCCATTGGTGGTGTTGATCCAGCTGCACGTGATTATATTTTAAAAGCAATTATTAATAACTACTCAGAAGATGCACTCCTGTTCTTATTTCAACTCATTTAATTTTCGGATATTGTCAGGTTTTAGGATGAAGTTATTTTTATCAACCAAGGAAAGATTGTTTTACAAGAAAAATGTAGATGATGGCGTGAACAATACTGTGACAATCAATCGATGCACATTTTTAGAGAGAAATTCTAGAGCCTAGAGGAGAAAAAATGTTTTGAAGTTGTTAAAATATGAATTCTAAATCAGTTGGAATTTTGGTTTTTCGGTTCATATGGACCAAGCGGCTCATTTCTTTAGCTGCTCGGTATTTGATCAGAGCTAATCTTAAAGCCTCTAAGTTATCTAGATTTCTAGCTACAGTACAATTTTTATTCAAGATCGCAAGGAATTTCTAGCTTTTTATTTTTATTTTCCTTATTGTTAGCTATTTTTATTACTGTTTTTATCGCAACACCGCTAATTATTATCGCCGATTTGCTAACAATATGGAGAGAGAAGGCCACCTTACGTTAACCCCTGCCAGTTTCATCACATAAGACTCTCTTTAACTAAACTGTTTGTTGCTTTTATTTGCACGATTTGTGTGGTTTGATTTTTCATCCTTAGTTTTTTCTTATTAATCCTTCCATCGCTTACTATAGGCCTTTTTAACTTATTTTCACAGAAACTTTTCGGTCACAGTTATATCTAAAGCAAAGCCTGAAGTTATATTAGCTATTCTTTCTTTTTGTTAGGATAACCACCAGTGTCTTAGAAATTTACTTCGCTATCGCATTAGGACAACTGTCAGATTACCGCGGTCTTCACTAGCTTTCGGTTTTTATTTCCTTATTAGCTTTGTTCGCAGCACTTTAAATATTCTTATTGGAACCGGCAATACGTGGTTTTATTAGTTTAATGAGCAATGAATCAAGTTTTTCTAGACTGTTACCATCTCACCTTAAATATTATTCTTCTAATTGTCTATGGTCCTCGTTTTTCATTTTGGCATACATTATATTATCCATACAACTGAATATCTAATAAAAATACTAGAGGATAATATCAAAAAGTTTTTATGCTCTAGTATTCCTTATTATCCAAATCTTTTGTGTTTTTATAGAATACCATTTTTCAAAATAGAGTTCAATAGTTGCCGAAGATGACTTGTTTTTATGCCACTAGACCAGATAGTCTGCATTTTCTTCTTTGTCTGATGACATTGACTGGGATGCAGCACATCTGGTTCACCCAATTTTTCAACAATCTTTTTATAAGATTCACCGATTTTCAGTTCATCATAATCTTCTTTGCCAATTTTAGCCTCTCTACTGAAAGAAAAATTGGAAATTGAACGTGCCACAGTACTATTCTTATACAATTGGGCATTAATAACAGCACCATCTTTCACCCAGGTATAGCTATCTAAAGTGATGTTTCCTGCATTTCTTTGCTCACTTTTATTTGGGTCACCAAACCATTGTTTCAACTGTTCAATACTTGTTCCACCAGAAAAATGATTCTGATCAGTTGTCACTTTGATTTTATTGAAACTTAAACTAGAAATCCAGTTTTCTGTTTTGTTAATGCGGCCTCATTAGAAGGCTTTGGTCCCTCCTCTTTGTCTTCTTTAGATTGACAGCCTAGCATTAGAAAAACAGAAAGTCACTGTTAAAAACACTAAAAGCCAATTCTTTGTTCTTTTCATACTCATCTTCCTTTAAACATAAACTTTTAAATAAAAACGCTTATGCGTTTAATGGAGCCGGTGGGAGTCGAACCCACGTCCAAACATCTGCTAACCCCGATTTGTTCGCAACTATAGGTTATGTGTTTTATTTAACACCGTTACAATACATAACTCAAACTCTAACGATGCGAGTCAGTAGAACCTTTTTAGAACAGCCTGACTCAGTTCTAACGTAGCTTGTTAACAATGACCAATCAACAAACACAAGCAATTTGTTGTTGATCACACAGGCTGGTTTTTAGGCAGCTACTGCGTAAGAATTTGTATTTTTGCGAAAGTTATATTTAACTGGCGTTTTACATCCGCCAGATGAGTCTGCAAAATAGGTCTCATAATGCCTGTCGAATCCGTAACGACCCCAGTCATCATATTGTGTGAAAATAGTATAGCAAAATAAAGGAAAAATAGCAAAAATATTTTAGATATGGTATCATAATACTATGAAAGTGAAATTAAGCAAACGTTGATATTTTAATGCAAAAATCATTCAGGCTTTAGGAATTTTAGCCCTTAATTGCTCTAGTCATAGTTATCTGGTTTTATAAATCAGGTATTTTAAAATGCAGCAACGCTTTGAAGATCTTGTACACCATCACAAAGTTTTAGGTCCTTTTAATCTTTATTCTCGTTCGTGATTTTTCCAAATTGTTTTCCTGTTATCCCAGGCGGCGTCTTCTACTGTTGCTGGTTTTCTTATTTTTGGTACTTGGCTTGGTTTCATTTTTAAATTACATCGGGCTATTATTGGGAGTGTCTTACTCTTCCTTCTGGTAAAGGGTTAGTCGTAAGTTTATTTTTGCTTTTTATGAAAGAAGATACTTTTTTACAAAATACGAAAGCCAAACTGAAAGTGATACTTATGAAAAACTATTCATTTTTGTATGCTTTTCTCCCTGTGTACGCCTGCTGATATTATGGTAATGATTACTGGTTTTAATCAAGCATGAGTCTTAAGCGCTTCACTGCTATTATGGTCATCACCAAAACCATTGTCTATTATTTGTCTCATATGATTTGGATATACGGTAGTAACATAGAATTTTTATTTTCATGAGTAAAAGCAGCTTTTGATAGACTGCTATAATCATCAAAACTTTAAGATTTAGTTGTGCGTAAAAGCAAAAACGGTATTAAAAATATTTCTAAACTTCTGTTTAGATAATCTCAACCGAAAGGCAGTAGTTAGCTTTATGCTTCTTGTCACATAGTTGATAAACATAATAGTTTTAAAATCTGTTTAGTAACAAAATAATATCAATTTTCTTACTGATATTAACTCAATAATAAGTCCGCAAAACAAATCGGTATCAAAACTACTCTTTTGTAAAAGCACTTGCTTTCATCTTACTCAATCCACCTTGAGGGAATCGAACCCCATCTCAAGAACCGGAATCTTACGTGATATCCATTACACTAAAGGGTGGGTAACACAATAATTATACCATAGTTTCATTAATTTAGCTGTAAATGTAGAAAAATTTCCTTGAAATATAAAACCTTCTAAATCTTAAAAAGATTTAGAAGGAATAAATTCAATTTCTACCCATTGGATTATAGATTATAATTCATATCACCAAACAAGTCAGCCATTGAGAATCCAGTTTGAGTTTCTGGAAGTTCGTGGTCACGTTTATCCTGACGTTTTTGACGACGAGGACGAGATTGACGTTTTTCTCCGTTGCTTTCATCCTGAGCTGGACGTTCTTCAGCGCTTTGATGGAAAAGTGAGACTACGTTCATCAGCAGTATAACATCAAGAACTTTGACAGCATGATATCTTGACCGACTGAAAGAACATCCTTTTGGATTTTCGACATGTTTGTGTGAAATCTATGAAATATGAACCAAACCATCAATACCTGAAGAACTTCAACAAAGAGCGCCAAAGTCTGTCAAGTTTTTACTTTTGCCTTCGATAGCATCACCAGCGGCAGGTTTTTGTTCAACACCATCCCATGGTCCAGGAGTTGTTACTAAGAGACGGTGAAACTCGGCTAGCTTCTTCATCAATCAGCAAGCACCTTCACTTGAATCTTCACCAACAGTGACGACTGATTTTGGTGAAAACATTACGTTCATGCGATAATTCAGTAATAGCGAACAAGTCCGTCAACATCCACCAAGGTCAATAAAGCAGCACCAAAACTTGTCAAACGAGCAACAGTATCAGTCACGATACTCACAACAGCAGAGTCCTTGAAGACTTCCTCACGCGCCTTTGCAGCTGCAGCTTCAACCACATCACGACGAGAAAGGACAAAGCGATTTTCTGGAAGGATCAATTTCTTTGATTTTTAGCTGAATTGCTGACCAACAAATTTTTCAGTATTGCGAACAAAACGGGTATCAATCATTGAAGCTGGAATAAAACCACGAAGTCCTTCAAATTCAACAGAAGTCCACCTTAACGCACGTGTGCCCTAACAGTCACAACGTCACCTTCACGACCAACAAGTTTGTCCCAAGCCTGCACGAGCTTCTAGGCGTAGAGACAAGGAAAGTTACTGTATCAGTATCTTTACCAACAACTCGGCGAGAACAAGCACCCTCGAACTGATCACCAGCTTTGACAAAGTCACTAATGTCAGCATTACGATCATTGGTCAATTCGCGAAGTGTCAATACAGCTTCAACACCTGTCCGTCAATAACAAGGTTTGCTTGTTCTCCATCCATAGTTAAGACTTCTGAGTCGCAACGTCGCCTGGATTTACTTCTAGCTAACACTGTTTAGCAAATCTTCAAATTCATTCATTCTAAAAACCTCCGACAAGAAATAAACCCTCTTTATCTCTTGATAACAATATATTTTCACAAGGTATCCTGCAAGGACAAACAACTAGACGCATATCTCTGACGGTCTTAGACTTGGTGCTAACACCTCTGACTGGGGGTGCAATGGATTCGAACCAACGCATGAGGAGTCAAGTCCCTTGCCTCACCGCTTGGCTATACCCCAAAATTAAATAACACAGCCTCAAGAACAATTGGCAAAACTGGTTGAAGACTAACCTCAAAATCCTAGTGAAAAGATAAACTTCCCTAGCGTTAGGAAAACAACGGTTCATTAGTTTTCTATTTTCATGCGGATTTTTCCTGAGTATGGAAGGAGGGATCTGAACTGAACCCGAAGGAGTGATTTTACAGTCCGCCGCGTTTAGCCTCTTCGCTACTCCTTCCAGTGACAACAAAACTAGTTTATCACAATCTCCTGCTAAAATCAAGCGTTTTTCTATTTTTAGTGATTCAAATTAGAGGTTTGAATGATAGCTTCAACAGCAGTTTCTAAATTTTTATGGAAATCAACAACTGCAGCATTTTTGATAACAGCAACTTGTCATCAATCTCAGCAATCTCACCCACAAGTTTGTTTCCAATTGTTAATTGATAACCGACCATGTCCCATTTGCCTCAACTTGCTTGTCACTTATTTGAGTCAATCTTCTTTATCTTTTTACGCATAACTTACCTCTCAAGTGATTTTACACAAAATAAAAAGCTTGCAAGAGCAAGCTCGCTAATTATTTAGTCATCAACTTTCATATATCCAGCCTCTGGTGCTTTAACATCGCCGAATTGGATACCCTGTTAACTCATCACTACAATTTATGCGTTACTGGACCAACTTCCGTTCTCACTGTAAAAAGACGTGAAATCATCACCATGCTGTACACCCTCCGATTGGTGAGATAACAGCTGCTGTACCGCAGGCTCCTGCTTCAACAAATTTTATCTAATTCATCTACGCAGACATCGCCTTCAATGGCTTTCATGCCGAAACGATGTTCAGCTAAATAAAGCAGAGAATATTTGGTAACAGAAGGAAGAATGGACGGACTAAAGAGGTGTAATAAACTCATTATCTTTAGTAATACCAGAAGTTAGCTGAACCGATTCTTACAATCTTAGTATGTGTTGCTGGGTCAAGATAACAATACACGAAAACTGGCGTTCATGCGGCAACCTTACCTGGCAAAAGACTCGCCGCGTAGTTCCCGCCAACTGGCAGCTCCTGTGCCATGTGGCGCAGCGCGGTCATAATCATCTTGAATAAGAAAAATTGCTCGGAGCCAAACCACCTTTTAAAGTGAGCTACCCGACCGGCATAGCAAAAGATGGTAAGATATTCATCAGCTGGATGAACGCCGATCACATCGCCGACACTCAACGTGCGGGATGAAGATAAAGCGTTGCCCTGTACCATATGGTGGAACACACTCTTCATTGGCACGAACGACTTTGTTTTGGCAGCATCAATGAATTTGTCAGTTGGCACTGCGGCATCAAGACGATCAGTATGCAGCCGTGCAAGCGCTCAGCATTCATATTAGACTGAGCCGTGAACAGAGCCACTCTTTGTGCGGTAGGGCTCAAACCTTCAAAAAGCTTCTGCCCCATAATGAAGAGCTGGCAGAGCTTCGAAATGTGGAGAGTCACATCTTCTGTCAGTTTACTGTCATCCCATTTCCCATCTCTTTGTAGTAAGAAATATAGCGAAATGGAAGTTTGTGATATTCAACCTAAATTTTTCCAATCTAAATCTACTGTCATTTTAATACTCTCTTTTCCTCGTCTATTGTACGTGCTAGAATTTTCGCATGTTTTTCAAGAAATTCTGAAAAATTTCTTTTGTGATAGTCTGGAGCAGGCAATAAAAAGTCGTACAACTATGTAAGTATGACTTTCTATCCTATGTCTCCATCTTTCAATCGCTTTTCATAACAAACCTTATCTCATTGTTTAATGACTCCCGCCTTTTGTAAGAAAATGTTATCTTAAATTTTGATTGGTTATGCCGAGACTCCTATCAGATTGCATAGTATCTGGAGATAAAGGAAACGTTGCTAGTCCGTTCTCGATAGCGAGAGTTCAGCCAGATTAACTTGTATTTTTCTAAACTCGCGATTGAATTTCTAGAATTTCTTTCCTTGTCCTTGTTCACCCATGGCGGTGCAACAGGTCAATCTCCCTGCCGCTTCGGAAAAGACTGGCCTCCCAGCGCAAAAACATCATCGTGATGAGGCTGGATTTCTCTAGCTCACGAAGCACTTGGTGCCCACGCTTTAGCACGGTAATGGCTAGTCAATTTCGGGATAAGATTGGTTGTCATCCAGTTTGAGACCGCTCCTTTGTGTCAAAATATAAATACTATCCGTATTGGCACTAAAGGCAGCAGCCAAAGAATCCTCTTTGAGGTTATTAGCTCTCAACCCCTGCTGCTTTAGGACCGACACATATGTACTTTCCAATAATATTGGAAACGAAGCGCATAGCCTCCAGCTGTGCACCAGCATCACATCATCTAATTCTACTGGTGAAATTCTGATAACTTGATCGTCATCACCTTTTAATTTAGCAGTATTTGGCTGCTTTAGTATCTATATAATTCCGCCAAGGTGTCAAACTGCGGCGTTTCGAAACCGTTTAATTTGCCCCAGACGAGCTAGTAGCGTCAATAGGTACCTTCAAAATGATCCACCAAATCAACATAAAAGGAATTTCTTCATCCGTTGCAAAATTGGTAATGTTTTAGCTGAGGTGCTCACAGATTTCCTTCCAGCGGATGATATCAGCTAATCCATGAATCGGCTTCGACAACAACATTGCCTTTCAAAATTAGTAAAATCAGCAGTTCTTTGTGTGTGGTCTGTCGTATTCTGAATGAAAGATGACATCATCATCAATCACGCCACTTACCGGTTCTTCAACTGCTGGAAGCATTGTAGTACGTGGACTTGTTCGTTTAATCACAACCGCCGCGTGTGACACTGACATAGGTTTTCTTCCACAATCCTCAGACTGGCAGTGTGGCTACAAATAATTTCAATGGTTTGTGTCCAGCCTGTGACACTCAAACGTGGATTTCTGCCATTTCTGACTTCACGCAGTTCACGCCTCATAACATTACATGATGGTGCAGTCTATCACCATTGGTTGAGCATTGAGAGTTGCAATTACGTTCACGCACCAGCTTCTTTCATTTTCCAAAGTAACAATATCGCATTGGTCAAAACGATGACAGTTAAGCAAGGGTGACACTAGCCTCTGTGCCTGTTCTTCGAAAAGTCATAGCTAACCTTGAAAAGATTTTCCTTGGCATCAGCTATTATTTTCCGGAAGCCTCAGAATATGCAATGACCTCGTCCAGAATGGAAATAACACGAATAAGCCCTTCAACAATATGGAGACGCTTTGGCTTTTCCTTGTCAAATTTAGAACGCAACAATAACGTCGTTCTACGATGGGCGATATAGCTCGTTAACATTGGAATAATGCCAACTTGCACGCGGCGTATAATTATCGATACTACCTTAGTATTAAAAATTATAGTTGATTTGCAAAATCGTGTATTTAAAAAGATAATTTAGAATCGTTTGCTCATCAGCATCTTTCTTGAGCTCGATAGCAATGCGCAGACTCACGGTCTGATTCGTCACGAACTTCGGCAAATTCCAGGAACCTTATTGTTAAGACGAACATCATCAATTTTCTTAACTAGAGCTGCTTTTATTGACTTTGTCATAAGGAATCTCTGTCGCTACAATCTGCTTCTTCCCAATCTTTAAGATTTTCAATTTCAGTGCGAGAGCGAACAACAATGCTGTCCTTTACTCCAGCCCTCGTAAGCTTTGCGAATTCTCATCTTTACCTCGGAATAATGGCTCTGGTTGAAAAATCGGCCCGGGTAGAAATTCCCATGAGTTTATCGACTAGCTGATGGGTGATCAATCAGATAGACAACCGTATCAATTACTTCGCTAAATTGTGCGGTGGAATATCGGTCGCATAACCCGCAGAAATTCCTGTTGCACCATTGACCAAGAGATTAGAAAGGCCGCTGGCAAAACAGTTCTTTTCTGCGGTATCATCGAAAGTTCCAAGCCCCAAGCTACCGTATTCTTGTCAATATCTTGGAGCAAATAATCTGCAATCTCTGATAGGCGCGCTTCTGTATAACGCATGGCTGCTGGCGGATCACCGTCCATAGAACCGTTGTTCTGTGCATTTCAATCAGGGTTTCGCGGTTCTTCAATCCTGACTCATACTGAACCATGGCATCATAAATTGAAGAATCCTCATGTGGTGGAAATTCTGAAACATTACGACAGACTTTAGCTGATTTGCTGTAACCTTTATCATATGTATTGCCATCTTTATTCATAGAATAAAAGAATACGCGCTGTACGGGCTTAATCATCGCGAATATCTGTAAAAGCCCGTCTCTTGAATGATGTATTTGGAGTAACGACCGAAACTCTTCTCCATGATGTCCTCTAGCGACATGACGTGTATATTGACATTTCTAACATCTCTTCCTTTATTTTTGAAAGCTCTTTTAGTTGAGTGAGGATGGAAGCAAACCTCCTTTGAGTTCTCCATTCCTAACTTGGAAACCTAAAGCCTTCCAAGTTTCCTTTTGTTCTCGAAGATAATCGTTTCTCTGATTAGTCGTCTTTTTCACCGCCAACGGCAGCATCACTGCAGCTGCTGCATGAGGGCAAGATGCTGCGTTAACACAGTAGACAGACTACAAAGGCTGATATCAAACCTCTATCAGATAGTTATTATTTAACTTCCCTTTTCTGTGCATCCACAAACCCACGCTTTATATTATTATGATTCTGGCATCATTGCTATCAACATCTCATCCCAGATTTGCATTCATGGATAACAGAAATGTGCTCTTTATGAAATAGATGAGAATGCAACATAGCCATCTTTTATCTCTTGGCATACCAATCTTTTCAAACTATACTTTTCTTTTCGCCAATCATCTAAATGTTCCATATAACTTTGTCTAATTTCATTGACGACAAATAGCCGCATGCGGCACCTGAAAATGTCATGAGAACAGAAATTAACAGGATAGCCTTCCCTCACGCTCCGAAAAACGGTTGATTTTATCAAGTAGCAGACCCTGATGTTTTAATCATCGATAAATTTCATAGGCAATATCTTTGTAACTTTGCTTTTCATCAGATAATCATTAATGGCTTCCACGCAAGTTGGAGATCGATGGTTACAAACAGCTTGAGTTGGCACTCTTAGCAGTGTATGCTTAAGAGATTAACTTTTCAACTTTTGCGAAGCCTCCAAAGTAATCTTTGGAATATTCTAAATGAATTCGGTTGATTTCTGTGATCAAACGCTCAACTCTTTTCTAGCATAGCTAGACTCCTTTCGTCGTAATAATGGTCTCTTTTATGGATACTTCTATGAGCACGAGATGTGCTGCTAATCAAATCGGCTCTTTACCTCCTATAGAGATGGAATGGTCTCACTGCTCATCACGCCAAGCAAGTATAGCACTCTTGGAATTTTTATTATCCTTTGCTATTTGAGTTTTGTGTTGGCTCACTCGACGAAAGAAACAGCCAAAGAAACTAGAAAAGTAAAACACCTGATACAAATATCTCGATTCCATAGTGCAAGCATCTTTAAATCCAGTATAATTCTAAATGTATAAGAATGGCATTGCATGGAAGCTACCATCAGCCAAAACCAAATTCTTTGTCTTTTGATAATTTCTTCACTGTTATTCTAATTTCTTGCGAATATCATCTCACACCGTGTTCTTGCTCTGAACCATCTTTACTAAGCTTTTAACCTCTTTTTAATAAGTTCTAAATTCAATCTTTTAAACTTTTTACACTTTGACTGATCTTTCTCATCAAATAAGTCTACCTTTTCTATATAAGTTTGATGTTGAAGCATTTTCTTTTCTCCAACGACGTAAAGAAAATGCAAAATCGTTACTATTTTGCTTCCGAGCCAATAAGGAGTTAGTTTCTCCATTTCTGAATCTTTTTACTTTTTGAGACTTCAACAATTCTGTCGTTGATTTTCTAGCGAACTCTTTTTACCTTTGCTCCATACTCTCCACAATCTAAAACACCGTATTCTCCTCCAAAGGTAAACTTAACGTTATCTTCAATCCATTTGCGGCGGTGGAACCTTGTCGCCCATGAGACGTTGATTGCGCATGTTCGTGACGCCAGATCTTCAATGTCACACTGGATAAAGGGTATGATTTTCAAGATTCATGGTTGTTTCCCAGAGCTGGTTTGGCATTCATTTCCCCCAGACCTTGAGCGCTGGGAGCATAGCTCCTTTACCAAATTTTTGCGGAGATCTTCTAACTCACCATCTGTCCATGCGTATTCACGACCTCTTTGGCTCCTTTACCTTTAGACATCTTGTAGAGAGGTGGTAAGGCGATGTAAAGCTGTCCTGTCTCCACCAATGGTCTCATGTAACGATAGGAAAAAGGTTAAGAGCTAGGGTCTGAATATGGGCTCCATCAGTATCGGCATCAGTCATGATAATGATTTTATCGTAATTAGAATCGTCAACCTTGAAAATCAGGACCGGCACCAGCGCCTATGGTATAAAATCATGGTATTGATTTCTTCGTTTTTAATAATATCATCCATTTTGGCCTTAGCGGTATTGAGTACCTTACCACGTAAAGGGAGAATAGCCTGAAACTTCCGATCGCGTCCTTGTTTGGCTGACCCGCCGGCGAATCTCCTTCGACCAGATAGAGTTCATTTTTAGGGTTTTTAGATTGGGCGGTGTGAGTCTTTTCCTGAAAAGAAGACCTTTATCTTTCTTATTTTTCTTGCCATTTCTGCTATCGTCTCTGGCTTTACGGTTGCTTCACGCGCTTCACGCGCTTTAATAGCTTTGCGGATAAGATTGGAAGCCAATTCACCATTTTTCCATTAAGAAATAGGTCAATTGATCGACACCAAACCATCAACGATAGGGACGGGCTCAAAGGGACTTCCCAACTTATCCTTGGTTTGCCCTTCAAATTGCAGGTGTTCTTCTGGAGCAAGTATAGAAAGGACGGCAGATAAACCTTCACGGGTAATTCTGACCCTTCCAAATTTTATCTCCTTGAGCAAACTGTCCTTCTGGCATAACTCATTCATAGCCTTGGTAATAGCAGATTTGAGTCCAGTTTCGAGTTCCGCTATCTTTGGTACGAACATTATTGACAAAAGAGAATATTGTCTGAGAAACATCATTGATGGTAGAGCAACTTCTGCCTGAAAAATCAGCTTTTCTCCCCTCAAAATAAATAACTGGTGTCAAGATTTTCTGTTCTTCATTAAGATATTCTACAAAGTCTTGAACCCCACTTTTCATAATGAAAGGCAACATGTTCTGTCTCTTCTGATCTTTCATCTGTCAGGTCAAAGTCACATCTAAGCAAAAGTGGACTCATTAAGTCTTTCCAGCACAGTATTATAAACAAAAATTATCGGAGAAAATGCCGGCATCTGGCATAAAGGTACCTGGTCTCTGATTTTTGATTTGGGGAGCCTTGCCAACCTTCTCCAAGGTTGTTGGTTTGCCACCATCTTCAAAAACGTTGTTTGCAAACCATACCATCGCGTGTAATTTCAACTTCAAACCAACCGGACAGTGCATTGACAACAGAAGAACCCTACACCATGCAAAGCCTCCCAGAAGTCTTATAGCGCCTGTCCAAACTTACCGCCCGCATGAAGAACAGTAAAGATAACCTCAACAGCTCGGAATACCCATAGCATGTTACCTGTTGGCATCCCTGTCCATGGTCAGCTACCGTTATACTGCCATCTTTTGTTAATGATAACATCAATTTGATTACCAAAACCAGACAGAGCTTCATCAACAGCATTATCAACGATTTCCCAAACTAAATGGGTGCAGGCTCTGTCCCATCTGTTGAACCAATGTACATTCCCGACGTTTACGAACGGCATCCAAACCTTCTAAAACCTGAATGGCATCATCATTATAATTATTAATATTAATTTTTCTTTTTAGCCAAAAGTTGACCCTCGATTATTTCCATCTTTTTATCCTACAAGTTTTTAGAAATTTTGGTAGTAATTTTTGAAAATCAAGAGATTTTCCTTAAAGGATTTGTTATAATAATTTTATGAAACTAATTATTTTGATAATTGCAGCTCATCTTCTAGGATCTCATACCGACAGGACTTTGATTGGCAAATATGCACGGTAAAATTTACGAGACTATGGCAGCGGCAATATGGGAACCACTACATACTTTTCGTGTCTTAGGCCCAAAAGCTGGGTATTAACGTTTACAGTTGACTTTTTAAAGGAACGCTGGCAACTCTGCTGCCCATGTGAGTTAGGAGTAATCCATATTTCTCCTTGTCTAGTGCTATTTTAGGACACACTTTCCCTATTTTTGCTAATTTCAAGGGTGGTAAGGCTCAGGCAAACTTCCAGCAGGTATTTTGTTAGGTTTTGCTCCTTTTCATCTTATTTTCCTTTTGCTCATTTTTTCTTTACTCTTTATCTAACCAGCATGATTTCTTATCAAGTGTCATTGCTAGCGCTGTATTGCTATTATTACCGCATTGATTTTTCCTGTTTCTACACTTTCTTTTTAAAAAGACTATGATTTTCTCGTTTGTCTTAATTGTTATTTCAGCAGGCAGTTTGATTATCATACGCCATCGTGAAAAATTTGGTACGTATTAAAAAATAAAAACCGAAAGTTTAGTTCCTTTTGGTCTCACATTACTAAACAAAAACACATTAAAAGAGTCTCAATTCGAAATAATTGAGGGAATTTTTACGTTTAAGAAAATTAAGAAATAGTGATAGTCTTTATTTTTCTTTCCCATAAGCTTTACGATAGCTACTATACATGCCATACAAGAAGTTGAGGGAAAAGGCCAGCTAAAATCACAAAACAGAATTACAGCTGCCAGTTAATGGCAGTTCTTGTTTTTCCTGATAGGAAGAAAATTTTTCTGCTAATGGATCTCGTCTGATGAAGGCAGAGATTATACGTGATTGGCCTGCTTTCCAATTTTTGAATAAGACAAGGTAATAACTTCTGACTTGTCTTGACCAGAGTCAAACCCCTCTTTGAGGAACAGTGGCCTTGTTATCAGCAATTAATTGCAAATAATCAGGCTGTCCATCACCATCTGAGTCCTGTTGATGATATGGAAACGCTACGGAATTAGGGTTAATCACCGATATTGCGTCAAATCAGCACGAGATAGATAATCAGTGAAAAGATACTGCCCATAGATGGACCTTCTTCGCGGCTACCTCCCAACATGGAGTAAGCCATCACCGCCTGCTGCTAAAGTCATTCGTGACGAGATAGTAAATTTTTGTCAAATCCAGAGGCTGATAGGTCTTTGTTTTGGGTCTCAAAATTGCAATATAAAGCGATACGTTTTTCTCGGTTCTAGGTTAGTATCATGTAAACCTTAGCACCAGCAATCTGTAAGAAACCGCCGCTTGGCTCAAGCAATGGCTGACCATTTCGTCAGAACAGACTGCCTTTAGCATCTGCTTGTAAAACAGAACCCAGAGATTTGGTAAACATATCTTTGATATTCTGCCCTGTCGCGGCGACTTGCGCAACGCTATTACCGAAAAGGCAAAACAGCAATAATATCTCCTTTTGGTAATAGGCTTTATCCTTGGCAATTGTTTCACGAAGACCACCGCCATTAGTAACAGCTAAATTGGACTTATGTGAAAAGCCCGTTTGTCCATAATCAAGCAAGGCATCTGCCACTGCATTCCCCAGATTTGTCTCACTGAACACGCACATTCATGCGATCGCCATTGAGTTCAACTGGACTATTAGCAATTAAAATGGTAGAACTGTCAGCTTTATACTTGGTCTCAATCTGATCAACCATCATCTGCACTATTGGGGTCAGCTGCTACTGTCTTGGCATCCTGAGCAGAAATCAACGCATTGCTTAGGATCTCCTTGGAATTGAGCTTAATCAGACCAACATTATTGAGATAACTTCCTGTTTGATTATAGGTCACATTGCCATAGGTTTGCTGTTTTAGCTGTATGCAGAATGACCATCAAGTACAAATGACATTTTTTACCAGCCAGCAGACTATTCTCTAGCTAGTGCTTGAGCGAGGCCGTCTCCGCGCCATTCTTCCTTGGTTGTTGTATCTACCCCTAGATGTCCCAAAATAATATAATTTTTATAAGTCTTCTCTTGCGCTTAGCCTGTGCTTCGGTTTGAGCACAACATTGCTAACCTCAGTAATCGGATCAGCAAAAAGTCACACCCAGAACATTGCGCGGATGGGTTTTAGTGGCTGTTTAGGTGTCGTGACACCAATAACAACTATATTCATCCCCATCAATGTTTTTATTTTTGTCAATAACTGTAGAAGCTTGAAAAAGACGGACGCCATTGACATAAATATTAGAACTGATAATTGGAAAATCAAGCTTTCTTTGGACCAAAAGTCTTTAATTGATCTAAGCCAAAATCAAATTCATGATTGCCCCACCGTCATGGCATCATAACCTGTAGCATCTCATGAGAGCTACTGCATCTTCTCCCTTACTGTTATTGGTAATTGGCAGACCTTGGATAGCATCTCCGAACCAATAGCAAGGTAGTCCCTTTTTCTGGATTCAGCTGCAATTCCTGCTAATTTTGGCATGCCAATAACACCATTGCTGCTATCTTCTGAGAAACGCCCATGCATACATATGGTGTGGAGAATGGGGTTGTTGCTTCATCTGATACGCAATTAACAGCAGGTTTAGGACCGCTGCTTGTTGAAGATGATGAGACTTCATCAGAATGACTATCTTCAAAAACGATTTGGAATCATCACACGATTTTACTGCTGCAACAGAAGAAATTGCATCAGAGACCTGACTAGTCTCTTTGTCCTGAGTCAGCCGTCTGTTCAGAAAAGGAAAGACTGCTTGATTGAGTACTGCTATCAGCAGATGGTTCCGTCGTTAAATCGTCTGCATGAACGTGTGCTGTTAAAATAGCACCAGATAAAAGCAAAGTTGATAAGACCGGTATAATAATTGCTTTCTTTTTCATCATATTCCTTACATTAGATATATCATTTTTAAATCGTTAGAACTTATATTTATAACCCTTTTTGATAGTTTGCTTGGGTAGGCGGAATTTCTTTGATTAGATAAACTTTTAACAAGTTCCCTGATGCGAAAAATTCCAATCACTATGTTAAACCGAAACCTCTGCACAATAAAATGTTTGCCTCATTTATGCTTGATAAATCACTTCACCAGAACAGATGGTATATTTGACTTGACCCTTTTAAGGTTTCACCAATAAAGGGTGAATTATGGCCTTAGAGGCAAAATGATTAGAAACCAGACGGTCCTCCTTATCCGTCAAATATCACAAGATCAGCAGGACCATTTTTCTGCTAAATAGCCAGCATCAAAATCATAAAGCTGTGCTGGATTGATGGTCATTTTGCTAAGAAGTCCATCAAACTAAGATGTCCTGCTTCTACCAAATAAGTCAAGCCTAATGATAAAGAGTTTCCAAGCCTGTCATTCCTGATGGCGCCTTTAGTCACATCTGCTACATTTTTCATCCGCATGATGGGGAGCGTGGTCTGTTGCGATGACAGAAATAACACCTGACTTGAGCCCTTCAATCACAGCCGACGATCCGCCTCCAAACGAAGAGGGGGATTCATCTTAGCATTGGCTCCTTTCCAACAAAAAGATTTTCTGTTTTGGAAAAATGCTGCGGTGCTGCTTCTGCTGTTACTTGAGCGCCTAATTTTTGTGCAAATTCAACCACTTTGACAGACTCTGCCTTGGATAAATGCTGAATATGGATATGAGCCTGCCTATCGTAAGCAATCATGACATCACGCGCAATCATACTCGTATTCTGCAAACGCCTGTTGCTCACAGATTTTAAAATGCTCTTTGGCAATTTTTCATTAAAACCTAAAAATGCCATTTAACTCTGGATCTCTTCATGCAGACTATAAAAAGTGTCATTCTTCTGGGCCCTAAATCCAGAGCTTCCTTGACAACCTTAGAACTTGTCAAAGGAATGCCATCATCCGAAAATCCAACTGCTCCTGCTTTTAAAAGTGTTTCAAAATCAGTCAAATGCTGACCATCAAAATGCTTCGTAATGGTAGCTACTGTTTTTAATATGAATATTTTTCTTTAGCGGCGCTTTCTAAAACTTCTGTCAGAGTTGCCACATCAGAAATAGTCGGTGTGGTATTAGCCATCATAACAACTGTCGTTACTCCGCCAGCTGCTGCTGCCAAAGCTCCTGCATGAATATCTTCCTTATGGGTTTTGACCAGGTTCACGAAAATGAACATGAACATCAACCAAACCAGGTGCTACAACAAGACCTTCTGCATCGATAACCTGAGCATCCACAGACTCAATATTTTCTGCAATCTTGACGACCTTTTTACCATCAAGCAAAACATCTAATACCCGATCAAGACCAGACTTAGGATCAAGAACACGCCATTTTTATAAGTAACATAACATCTCCTTATTTAAGCCGAATCAATGGGTTCTAAACCTTGTGCCACTAAAAATGATTTGTCTGTGAAAAAGGTTTACTGCCAAAAATCCTCAGTGAGCAGACAAGGCTAGGATGGGGCGATTCAATAATATGGTGAATGGAATTGGTAATAAGTGCCTTTTTCTTACGTGCAAAACCACCCCAGAGTGATAAAGACAACTGGTGTCTCTTTTTGATTAACAACCTTAATAACGGCATCCGTAAAAGGTTCCCAGATACCATTGGCATGGGTCATTAGCCTGATGTTCAGGAAACCGTTAGCTAGTATTTAACAAAAGCACACCTTGCTTGGCCCAAGAGGTCAAATCATGACTTTGTTTTTGTCCAATATCATCTGCCAGTTCCTTTAAAATATTTTTGGAGAGATGGCGGAGCAGGCACTTGATCTAGGGTACAGAAAAAGATAATCCCTGTGCCTGATTGGGTCCGTGATAAGGATCCTGACCAATAATAACAACCTCTAACCTTATCCAAAGGTGAGGTCTGAATGGCATTGAAAGACCTTATCTCCTAGGTGGATAAATAACACCTTGCGCATACACTTCATTCATAAAAATGATTAATCTGAGCAAAATAGCCTTCTGGAAGTTTCTTTTCTTAATCAAATCATGCCAAGCTGAATGTTCCATACATTTCTCCTTACTAAGTTAATCAATCAAAACACTGAGTTTTGCTTCCAAATGATTTTGAAACATTTCAAACAAAAACAAAGAAGCCAATAAATAAAAAGCAATCAAAATATACATAGACATGTAATCATACTGCGCCACTCGATAATTTTCGCATTTTGAAAAATATCCGGTACTGTAATCTAGCTGCTAATGAAGAGCTTTTTGAGCATATCCAACATAACATTTCCCAAAGGCGCAATAGCAATCCGAAAAGCCTGCGGTAAAATAATACTAAAATGGATGTCATAGGCAAAACCAAGAGCCCTTTTGCTGCTCCTATTGTCCCTTATCTACTGCTGAGATAGAAGCTCGAAATATTTCAGATATGTAGGCTGAACTGACTGCGCTAAAACCAATATAGGCACAAGTGCAAGGCAGGCTGCACCTCAAAAATAAGGCAGACCAAAAATAAAGGACAAATAAAACGACAAGCATGGGAACACCACGCATGATAGAAATATATATCCGCGCCAAGGACCCAGCCAAGAATTCTGAGACATCCTCAAGAAAGAAATAAAGATTCCCAAGAGACAGCCTGTCAGAAAAACTAAGAACTGAAATACCTAAGGTATAAGGAATGCCTGTCACAAACAAAGGATAAACTTTTGATGATCAGATGAAAAATTAATAAACATTACATCTATCCTTATCTTTCTATCTAGGGCTGAAATAGCTGAAAAGCATCACGCACCTATCAAAACCTATTGTAACAAATTTTCAAACAGCATTCCAGTTACGAAAAAGACAAAAACTAAGAGCGATCTCTTGAAAAGAGATCGCCTGCTATTAATCAATGTCAGAAATATCAATTTTTATAGCTATTATAATGTTTTTAGTGACGTCTTCCTTGGAAAAACTTCTTAGATAGCTTTGGTTAGGTGCCATCCTTGCGCATGTCTTTCACAGCCTTATTGATTTTCTTTGCAGTACTTTTGTTTTTCAAAGACAACGTAAAACTAGTGCTGTAAGGATTGGCATAAAGTCCTTGGTTTATTTTTGATAGCGTATTTGTCTTGACTGCCGCAACAGCTATCTCTTTGCAGATAATAATCATTGATAAATGACATCTGTACGACCATTAACTAAATCTTTCATATAAACATCGTTAGCAGACATTATCATGAGACAACTAATTTTGCTCCTAATTTTTAGCAATCTTCATATAATTAGTGCTGGCAGCTCCGGCAGCTCCCTTAAGGTCTGACCAAGAATGAATACCTGAATCATCTTTAGAGCGGACAAACCATTGACGTAAAAGAATATTTATAGGAGAGGTTCTCAAAAACTTACTGATATTTTTGTTGCCGTCTTCTAGGGAATAATTAGCAACATCGATCTCGACTCGCTCTTGATGGCTGTCAGCACACCATCGACGCTCATTTCTAGTAAACTGAACTTTCAATCCCAAACGTTTTTCCTATTTCTCTTTTTAGAATTTCAACATCATAACCCGTCAATTTATTATGATCATCATGATAAGATTGCGGATAAAGCATGTCCCTGGCAGTAGCAATTTTTAAGCATTCTCTCTTATTTATCTTATCCCACCCTCTGTCCAGAATCGGAAAGATTTGGACAAGCAACTAGAAAAACAGCTGCCAGCAAGAGGTTAAAAAGTCATGATGCTTTTTCATTATGCGTATTTTCTCCTTAACATAAAAATCAAGTATTTTGTAAGTTTGAAAAGGCTACTTTGCGAAAAATACACTTTTCTCAGAAATTTTTCAAGTATTTTGTCTGCAATCTTCCTGCTTAGACAAAAAGTGACTGCTCCTCAAATGACTGCAGCAAGAGCTAAAAGCAAATCTTCTGCCTTTTAGCAGCTGTCAATTGAACACCAAGTGACAGACCCTGCTTATCTCGATAAAGCGGTAGAGAGATGGCGGGCTGTCCTGTTAGATTGGCCTGCTGTGTAAAGGGCGTCCAAGCTAAACTGTCAGCAAACATCTCCCAAAATGAGCTCTTGCTGGCAATTCCTATCAAAATCAGCTATATGCTTTAATTTATTTTCTAAGGTACTTGACAATTGAAATTGATCGTGTTTAGGTGCAACTTCAGCTGTTGTCGGTGTTAGAATAAGATCATACTTTTCATGAAAGACAGCCATGCGATGACTGTATTGATCCCATTGATTGAGTATCTTAGAATAAGATTTGGCGGACTTTGACCGGATTGATAGAGTGCCCAAGACATGACCTCCATATCATCCAGTGTCAGTATGGCGTCCAAGGAAGCGGCAAGCCCGTCAAACATGGCAGCTGTTTCTGACACTATTCATAATATAGTAGGACTTCATGGCCTCATACCATTTAAAGGTTGTGACACTTCTTCTACCCTATGACCCGCTGCTTCCAGAAATTTAACCGTTTGCTGAACGGCAGAAATAGCTGAGAGCGAGAAATACGACCAGCAATAGGCGAATCAAAACAATACGGCTATTTTCAGTTTTTCTTCAAAGGCTGTTCCAGCTGATTCTTTTGGACAAGGTCGGCAAAACAGGGACTTTCCATCTGACAGGTCTAGAAGATAATAAAGCAGCCGCTTGGTATCACGCACCGTCTTGGTCAGGGCAACTGAACAGAGGCGCCCTGCCAGCCTCTAAAAGAAGTGGGTCCAACTGGAATGCGACCACGTTGGTTTCAGACCAACAAGACCATTAAAAGAAGCAGGAATCCTGAATGGAGCCACCACCATCTGCTGGCAGCCGCTAAAGGCACAACACCTGAGCTAACCGGGCTGCGGCGCCACTACTGGAGCCACCTGCATTGCGGCTGACATCATCAGGCAAATTGACCTGACCATGCAAACTCAGAGTCACTCATATTCTTAAACCAAACTCTGTGTATTGGTGCGACCAAGAATAATAAAACCAAGGCTTCTAAGCTTTTGACATAGTTGTCAGAACGACTGGCATGATAATTAGCCAGCAGACGAGAGCCTGATGTTGATAATTCCCCAGCCTGTTCCTGTCCTAAATCTTTGAGAAAGAGAGGAACACCTGCAAAAGGTTTTCCTGTGAAATCGCGTTCGCGCTTCTTGCAAAAGCTCTTTCATAGCGTTGACTGACTATAGCATTTAAGGAAGGATTATGCTTTTCAGCTTTTTCAATCGTCCATTTTACTAGTTCTCTAGGAGAAACGTCTTTTTGCTTCACTGCATTGGCCATAGCTGTTGCATCTGGAAATTGCATCTATGCTCCTTTCGTCTAATTCATGAAGGGATTCTTTTCCTATCCAATGATTTGTTTATTAGCCCTGCGTCAATTGACTGCTTTCCAATACCATATTTTTCAATTCATTCTCTGTTAATTCTGTTTCGTTAATCAAAACTGTAAGCCAGTGTTTCTTATTCATATGATAGGCTGGAATCACACCTTTAGTTTCTAGCATATTTTCTACCTGTTCTGGTTTGAGCTTAAGATTTAGAAGGAGATTACCATCTTTTTCTGTTACTAAAGCCAGCATCTTTTGATTACGCCTATGTCGAATGACGGGCGTGTACTTGCTTTTTCTCGCAAAAGGATAGACTTTCCTCAGCTCCCCGTTACATCCAACAGCCAATCTAAAAGCTGACGTTTTGTGAATTTCATACTCAAGCACCTCCTCGATTAAATAGCAAAGAGAGGTTAAGGTCACATCCTCAGCTCTCTTTATCTTCTTTTTCAATCTGTCCAAGCTTTTTGACCTTCCATAAACTTTTTTAGAAACTGTAGACCATCTGCATTGACACAGATTTTAAAACCTTGACAGTCATAAGATGTCTCCTGATTATGCTCTGCCCACCAAATCCATTTGAGCTGGGCAATTACATGACCTTCAATTGCATGTAAGAGTTCATTAAGATAGAAACCCGCATTAAGAGATAAGTCATCATCAAGCGCATAGACAGTGAGGGTGTAGTGATGATCTTTGTCTGGCGGATAAGGGCCAAGGTAACCATCGTACATATCTAGAATAATCAGTTGTTAGGAACTTGCTGACCAGACTGTTTTTCCCCTTTTAAATGCTTTTTGATCTTGTCTTGCAAAAACCTCTGAAATAACAGTGACATCTGTTGGTACATTAGCAACAGTCCAATGAATATAGGCAAAACCGCAAACAGGAATAGAATCATAATCTCACCAAAGTCCAAGCTAAGGTTTTAGCATTTTCTGGAATGTCTACAATTTCAAAAGGAAAAGATTTAACAGCATAACCTTTATTAGTTTCACTTGCTTTTTAGCATAAGCATCAGGATAATATGATTTTTAAATGGCACATGAATTTTCATCAGAAACCTCCTTTATTAAGATACAGCGTAAAACGACACACCGCAAAATAGGAAAGCTGATGAAGATGCACCAGCATCTAGGCAGTCTTTATCTTTTTGCACAGTGTCGTAGCTGTGTTCAGTTTATTAAGATACAAAGAGCATCCACGAGCAAAGGCAAAATAGAAGTTTTGACGAAGAGTCACAAGACGCTAGGAGAAACTATCTCTTTAACACAGCTCGTAGCCCGTGTTCAGTTTATTAACATTTTAATGGCACTTTTAGATTACTACTCAAATAAGAAAATGGGAAAATTCCCATCTATAATGTCCTACCTTTTTGATATTATTTTAGTCTTGCCAAGTCTCTTGGTTTTTCTTTAAATTTCTTGAGCAGGGGTTAAACCGTCTGCATCAATATAGCCTTGTACCTTAGCAACTTTAATCAGTTCGCTGTAGTTTGACAAGGTCACCAATTTCACACCAGCCTTTTCAAAATTGGCTGGTTGCTTTTGGTAATTCGTAGGTAAAATGGCAACCACACCAGCACGTCAGCACCTTCACGCCTGCGCAGCTGCCACGGCATCCAGTATGAAAGCCACCTGTTGAAATCAAATCTTCAATGATGACCATCTTTTGTCCCTTAGTCACACGACCTCAATTTGATTACCTGCACCATGATCTTTTGGTTTGCTGCGAATATAAGCAAAGGGCAAATTCATCTTATCTGCAATAATAGCACCATGAGGAATCCTGCTGTTGCTGTTCTGCAATAACTTCTACCTCAGGAAATGCTTCCTTGATAGTTTCTACAAAAACCATTTTCAATCAAAAGTACGTGTTTCAGGATAGGAAAACGTGATGCGATTGTCTGTGTAAATGGGTGATTTAATACCAGATGCCCAAGTAAAGGGTTCTTCTGGCTTAAGATATACGGCCTTGATATCTCAGTAAATCACGAGCGATGTCTTTTGTCTCAATGTCATAATTATTCTCCTTTAGTTTCTTCCAGTTCCACCAATAAAACCAAGAACTTTTCCAATTTCATTCCTTTAGTAATTTTACTAATTCTACTTGATAAGTCACCCTAGCCATTCCATTCAGCTTTAATCGCTTGATAGGCGGCTATTGGATCCTCTGCTCGCGTGATAGGCGTCCTAGCACGATATAGTCTCGAACCAATGGTACGTGCGTCTGCTGGTAGTCATGATGCGTTTTGGTCACCAATGGCAGAGCCTGCTGGACGAATACCCGGTGTTAGACAGACAAAATCATTCGACGTGGCTGATTTGATGGCATCCACTTCGCGAGCAGAGCAGACAACTCCATCAAGACCAGCTTCCGCAGTCTTCTTGGCATAATGAACAACTGACTCCGCTAAGCTGGTTTGAATGTTTTTGGAAATCATGCATCTGTTCTTCAGACGTTGAAGTTAATTGGGTCACCGCGATCAGTTTTGGACCTTTTCCCAAACCTTCACGCGCTGCCTTCATCATTTCAACACCGCCAGCCGCATGAACATTAGTCATATTCACACCCAAGATCAGATATAGCACCTTCATAGCTGATTTGACCGTATTGGGAATATCATGCAATTTTAAATCAAGAAAGACCGAATGGCCAAGACCTTTCACATAGCGTACAATCTCTGGACCGACAGCATAATAGAGTTCCATACCACCTTTTAACATAAAGTTTTCTTCGTGGAATTGTGCTAAGAAGGATTTCACATCATCAAAAGAAGGAAAAATCAAGAGCAATTAAGGGACGGGGTTCACGCATTTCTAACATCCTTTCTGAGTTGTTCAAGCGTTTCAATACCATATTTATCCATAACCTTAGGTAAGTCTTCAATGATATTAGGACAGGCAAAGGGGTCTGTAAAATTAGCTGTCCCAACAGCAATCGCCGAGGCACCAGCTATCATCATTTCTAAGGCGGCTTCAGCTGAATCAACACCACCCATACCAATGATTGGCAACTGAGACGACTGAGCCACTTGATGAATTAATTTGAGAGCTACTGGAAAGACTGCTGGACCACTCATACCACCTGTACCATTGACAATGATAGGTTTTTTAGTCTTTAAATCAAAACGCATACCAACCAAAGTGTTGATCATGGTAAAGCCAGTCGCTCCAGCAGCTTCAACTGCCTTAGCAACAGTTGTAATATCGGCAACACTAGGCGTCAGCTTAACATCAACGGGTACCTGAGAAGCCTCAACAGCAGCTTTAACTGCAGCATAAGTTAGTTCTGGCACCTGTCCAATAAGCAGGCCATGATTCCCGTGGTCAACGTTAGGACAGGAAATATTAAGTTCAATAGCCTTGACATTTGGTGCCTGTGAGATTTTTTCAGACACATAAGCATATTCTTCATTGGAAAAACCAGCACAGCATTGGCAATAATTGGTAAATCTGGGTAATGCCTGCCAGCCAAGGCAATTTTTGAGCAATGACAGCATCAACACGGATTTTGCAGGCCACATGGCATTGAGTATCTCAGCAGGGTTTCTGCAACACGGGCTGTGGGATTTTAAAAGCGCGGCTGCTGGTCGTTGCCTTAATCATGATAGAACCCAATTTATTTAAGTCATATTTAGTATATTCTTGACGAAAGCCAAAACGAGCCTGAGGCTGGAATGATGGGATTTTTCAAAATCCAAGCCCGGCAATTTGAGAGCAAAGTCTATTTGTCATATCAGCCTCCTAATCTAGAATAATCTGACCAGTTTCAAATATAGGCCCATCTTCACAAACACGCAGGTTTTGAGCATCTTCTTGACCTTTGACATGAACAACGCAGGCATAACATGCTCCCATACCGCAAGCCATCCGTTCCTCTGTTGATAAATAAGCATGCGGGTGCTTTTCAAATTTCTTATCAACATATTTGAGCATTCCAGGTGCGCCGCAAGCATAGATGGCGTCAGCAAGAAAATCCAAATTATCAACGACCGTTGATACATAACCCTTTTGGACCGTAAGAACCATCATCTGTTGTTACCACAACAGTCGCATATTGAGACATCTTTTCTTCCAAAAATCACCGCATCTTTGTTGGCAAAGCCTCAAAACAGCATAGGCTTCCACGCCTTTTTGCAAAGTTGTTTAGCCACTTCCAATAAAGGCGGGAACACCAATACCACTGCCAATAATCAAAAGCCTTTTTGACCTTTATCAATGACAGAAAGGTCAAAGCCATTGCCTTGAGGACCTAAACAGTCAAGCTTATCTCCTGCTTTAAGTTGAGAAAGATAGCCGTTCCCCGACCTTCAATACGGTAAATAATGGTAGCTTCTTGAGCTTTTGTTAATGTCAGCTATGGAAATTGGTCGGCGCAAGAGTTTACTAGCATCAGGAACACGAATATGCAAGAACTGACGGCCTGCATTTGCGCAACCATATCACCCTTTAAAACCATTTCAAAAATACGAGGAGCAATTTCACGTTGACTAACTACCGTTAGATTTTCTTTTAAAATCATGACTGCCTTTCTATGAAAAAAACCTTACCAACTAACTGGCAAGCTACACAAAAAAGTGGGCAGATTGTACCTCTGCCTGTTAATCTTGATTTCCCTTGACAGCCTCTCTGGACTAAATTAAAGGTTATTCATTTTTTACATTATAGCTTGAAATGAAAAAAATGTCAACTAAGAATCAGTTGACGTATATGTCTGCAATCACCACAAGGAAAGCTATTCATAATACTAATTTTGTGCTAAAATAAAGGCATGCGTATTCAACAGTTACATTATATTATCAAAATTGTCGAAACTGGCAGCATGAATGAGGCTGCCAAACAACTATTTATTACTCAGCCTTCACTTTCAAACGCGGTTCGTGATTTGGAACGCGAAATGGGTATTGAAATCTTTATCCGCAACCCTAGGGATCACCCTGACTAAGGATGGTGTTGAATTCCTATCCTATGCTGCCAGTTGTTGAGCAGACAGCTCTTTTAGAGGAACGCTATAAAAGCCAAGGTCATACGCGTGAACTTTTTAGTGTTTCAGCTCAGCACTACGCCTTTGTGGTTAATGCCTTTGTCAGTCTGCTTAAGGAAACGGATATGACGCGTTATGAGCTTTTTTTACGTGAAACCAGAACCTACGAAATTATTGATGACGTGAAAAATTTCCGCTCTGAAATTGGGGTACTTTTTCCCAAATAGTTACAATCATGATGTTCTCACCAAAATGTTTGATGACAATCATTTGACTTATACCAGCCTTTTCAAAAGCACATCCCCATATTTTTGTCATAAGGATAATCCTTTAGCCAAACATCAGTCCGTATCTCTCAGCGATTTAGAAGACTTTCCCTACCTCAGTTATGACCAGGGTATCCATAACTCCTTCTACTTTTCAGAGGAAATTATGTCACAGATTTCTCATAAAAAATCTATTGTTGTTTCCGACCGAGCGACTCTCTTCAATCTGATGATTGGTCTTGACGGCTATACCATTGCAACTGGGATTTTAAATAGTAACCTTAACGGCGACAATATCGTTTCGATTCCGCTTGAAGTAGACGATGAAATTGACATCATTTACCTTAAGCATGAAAAAGCTAATCTTTCCAAAATGGGGGAAAAATTTATCGACTATCTTCTTGAAGAAGTTAAATTTGATAAATAGTATGCAAAAAGGCGACAGCTGCAACTGTTGCCTTTTTATTATAAACAAAATTGATGAATATTTTGCTAATTCTGATAGATACGCTTAATGAGTTCATTCACTTTGTCAAAATAAACTTGTCATTATCATAATGAATTCCAGAAAAATACAGCCAATTGAATGATTTCCAAAAAGGTTTGGGAAGAAAAAGCCTTGTCATGTGATGAAGCTCTTCATCAAAAGGTTTGATAAGATGAGCCAGAGGATTTCGTACTGATTTTTCAAAAATCTCTTAAAAGCAAAATGTTGTCTTTAATAGCCTGAGGCAAATCAGTTAACTGAATAAAATCCGCCAGACTTCTTTGAGGGTAATCTTGCTGTCTCTTCCCTTAGCAACAAAGTTTTGAACAAAGGGTTAGAGTCATGCATCTTGTCAAACTTCCAAGTATCGTATTGATCATTTTTAGCATCATAAATATAATCATTAATATCTGCTACTTGACTTTGAATCAGTCGCATCAATAAACGATACAAAATGGGACTGACACTTGACAAAATCAATAATATGATCATTGCGCAACTTCTGGCTTCTAAATCTATGATATAGTTAGCCAAAAGCTCTTCTTCATAAGCATTATCCAAGAGAGAAATGTGATAAGTCAGTTCCAATTCTTGCAGGTGCACTTGGTTCTGAAAGAGAAAATCAACATTAAGCTCGCGTCTTTCCTTTAACAATTCTAAGAGAAAGATAATATCATCTGAAAAACTGACTGGCTTTTTAGCTAATTTGGCAAGCCTGATAATAAGCATAGACATCCAAAAAGGATAGTTAAGGTTTCTTGTTCAGTGATACATAAGCAATTAAAGTTTCTAAACCTACCTTCATCATACAGTCAGTAAAGGTTGCTTTGGCGTTCCTCAGCTGTTGTATCTTCGTCAGCAACTAAACTGTCTGAAATGGTCATAATTCCCAAAAGCTTGGACACCATGTTTAGCAGCCAAATAATAAAGAGCTGCCAGCTTCCATTTCAACGGCTTTAACCCCAATTTGTCCAAGCTTAATATTGTTGTCAGTAAAATCTGAATAAAAAGCATCAATAGACAGAACACTTCCTGCATGTGTTGTCAGCTCCATATCCTTAGCAATATGATAAGCCTTTATCAAGCATTGAGAAATCAGCAATCTGCGGAAAATCGTATTGTGCCATTCGTTTTAATCATGCTGGAAGTTGTCCCTGCAGCCTGCGCCAAAAACGAGATCACGCAATATGGACATCCTTGTTAAGCGAACCTGCTGTTCCAACACAGAATTAATTTTAACACCATAAAACGAATGAGCTCATTCACATAAATTGAGATAGAAGGCATGCCCATGCTGTCTCCCATAACAGAAACGCGATGACCTTTATAAATTCCCGTAAATCCAAGATACCACGAACTTCGTTAAAACACACCGCATCTTCAAGAAAAATTTTTCTGCAATGAATTTAGCACGAAGAGGATCACCTGGAAGTATTTTTATCAGCAATTTGACCCACTTTGAGCTCCAATATGAATACAGACATAATTTATGATACAGAAGAGCAACCAGAAAGCGACTGAAAATTAGGAGAAACCGCAGGGAAAATCCTGATTTCCATGAGGTTTATCTATTTTCCAAGCTTCTGCTCGAGTTCAAATTAAAAATCTCGCTCTCTTTCCTTTCTTTTTATTTTCAGAATAAAAACCTCAAAACGGAGTCAATTCTCTTCATTTTAATTTCTTCATATTATTTTTCTTTTCTGTCAGTCGATCCAAAAATGAATACAAGGCTTGATTCATTGACGAGTAATCAAAGGTCTAGTACTTTCCTCAGCTGTCTCGTACATAAGTTTCTGTTTGACTTTGAGTATCCAAACTCATCTTCTTGCAATTACCAGCGACCAATTCAGGTGTAAATCTCCAAAATGACATTGAAAAGCGTATTGCTTAGGACCAAATTTAATAATTTGTCTAGGACAGCCCTGACTGATGGCCCAAAACTTGAGCCTTATCTGGCAAACCAGGCATATCTCCATGCCAATGACCAACAAGCAAGTCATCTGAAAAATCGCTTAAATAAGAATCCATCCAGCTTCTGTCAAAGAAAATCAAGCAATTGCCAATTTCTTTTTAGGACTATGCAAATAATCTGCACCATAAGCTACTCCCCATCAATTGAGCACCCAGACAGACGCCAACAATGATTTTCTCAGCCTTAGCAGCCTTTTTGAATTAATTTAACTTCTGCTTGGGCGTCGTAATAAGGAAATTCTCGTACTGGAAGGATCTTTGAGGTCCTCCCATAAGAATTAACATATCAAAGTCATCAATGTCTTTAGGAAGCTTTTCACAACGATAAACCTTAGTCATAGATACGTCGTGACCACGAAGAGCTGCCTGCTTGGTAGGCACCGGTGCCTCAAATGTTTCGTGAAGGATAAAACAACTCTCATACTGACTCCTTATAATTCTACTAAAATAGCTTTTACCAGTCCCTTAAAAATCTTTCTTTTATCTGCTGTGTCACTGCAACAACTTCTTTCATGATTGAGTTCCGATTGAAAAACCAGCTGCATAGTTCGTAATGGCAGAAATACCCCAAAACCTTAAGACCCGAAGTGCAGCTACGATAACTTCTGGTACTGTTGACATACCAACTGCATCAGCTCCAAGAGTCTTGAAAGCTCGGATTTCAGCAGGCGTTTCGCAAGGATGGACCAGAAACACCGATGTAAACACCCTCATCTAATCCTGATCCCAATCTTATCTGCAACTTGGTGAGCAACCTCATCGACTAATCTGCTGTATAGCATACTGGACATATCAGGAAAAACGAAACTAAAATCATCAAGATTTTCCCCATCAAAGGATTGGCTCCTGTCAGATTGATGTGATCTGAAATAGCCATTAAAGTCTCCTCGGACCAAAGCCAATTCCGCCAGCCGCATTAGTGACGATAAGTCCCTGACAGCCAAGTGCTTTCATAATACGAATTGGGAAGGTTACAAGCTCCATAGAATTTCCTTCATAATAATGAAAACGTCCCTGCAAGGCCAAAAACTTTTACGACCTGCTAATTCACTCATATAAATAAGTTTACCAGCATGACCGGAAACTGTCGAGCGTCCTCAGTTAGGGATGTCAGCATAGTTAAGGACAAGAGCATTTTCAATTTCTTCCAGCTAATTCACCAAGACCAGAACCTAGAATGAGACCGAATTCTGGCTTTTTGACCTCCTTTTGCTGTTAGAAAAATCACGTGTTTCATAAATTTTTAAGTAATGACATAGTTCCTTTTATTTATATTTAATGAGTGAAATTTCTCAAATAAAGTGGATGCTTCAGTTCGCCACTCTTATTTTGCCCAAAACAATATATTTCTTCCAGTAAGTTGGTCACTTCTTTTGAGCGCTTTTGGTAAGAACCACGATTTCCCAACAATGCGACAACCTTATCTGATAATTTAGCGTAATGTAGTATATATAACTATCATTATCATCATCCAATAGGGTTATCAACTATTCGTATATTGTGGGATTAGTGCTACGATAAGCAAAAAGATTAACCATATATAGCCCACCATATCTCCCATGATTTAGCTAAAAGTTGATACAACGCCTAATTGTCGGATCATCTGTTGTTTCATCGGCTGTAGAGGATTTTAGCCCAACAAACATAATATTAAGCAAAAGTTTCATCCCATGTTCTAGTAAGAACGTAACGATACTTCCTCATCTACTGACAAAAATTGCTTCGACTCATTCTATTATCCATTTTTCAATAATCTTAAAATCCTCTCAGCTGTTTTGCTATTTCAAATGGTTATCTGTCGGTAAAAATCTTCTTTGATGAGCTGTTTATGATAGCTTGTTTTCAGATACTCTGCCTCTGTGTATTTGCCCCCAGTAAAATACCCAATTCTCCAAAATGAATCACTTCATCTCTCAGAGAAAAGATTTGATACGCTCAATCAACTTTTTATGCATTTTCTGTGAAAAAGAGGGCATCCTTTTCGAGCCAAGTCTTGAAGCCACCAGTCAGGCAGTTCTTGGTAATCTTTTCTCGTACTCCTCTTGTGAAAAGAGGGAAAAATACTGACAAAGGGATAATGGTCTCGCAAAGAATTGTTCAAAACCAGAACTGATGTTCGCACGAGGACAATCCGACTGAAAGAGAGATTGCTACTGTTGATATAGGTTTTGACATTGACAAATCCTTATATCGAGTTACTCTGCTGGCGAAGATCGCTCATCACAAGCTTATTCTCGTCACCAACATTGACACCTCTTAAGAGGACGACATAATTTCCCATCTTATATTAACTTATTCTAGAAACCTCCCCAATCATAGCTGTATCTACACCAAAGTTATCAGCAATCGTTGCTGAAATATCAGCGTAATGACCAACAGGTAGGACTCCATTACCAGCAAATGATGGACTGTAAGCTAAAAGCGGAACATATTCGCGTGATGGTCCGTTCCCGCATAGGTTGGGTCATTACCATGGTCAGCTGTAATCAAAAGCAAGTCATCTACTTTCATCGCTGCAATAATTTCTGGAAGGCGTTCATCAAACTCATGCAAACAATCACGACAACCATGTGCATTGCGACGGTGACCATAAAGGGCATCAAATCAACCAAGTTAGAACGAGAAACCTTGGTGAACGCAGACAAGCCCATTGTCTTAATCAGTGTCCACACCGTGGCTGTTTGATTTGTTGTGTCCTCATATCGCCGGTAATACCTGAACCATTGAAATATCATCAGATTTTACCGACAGCATAAGTTGAAACACCCGCATCCGCTAACTTATTCAACACTGTTGGTGCAAATGGCGATAAGGCATAATCATGACGGTTAGCCGTCCGCGTGAAATTCCTAGGCTTGCCGACATAAGGACGAGCAATGATACGACCAAGCAAAGCTGGGCGTTCTAGGGTAATGCCGTGCGCGTATTCACAAATACGGTAAAAAGTTCATCAAGTGGAATCACATCCTCATGTGCTGCAATTTGCAGAACAGGGTCAGCTGACGTATAGATAATCAATTCACCAGTCTCCATCTGACGGGGACCGAAGTCATCAATAACAGCTGTACCAGAGTATGGTTTATTAGCTTCACGAATGACCTTACGTCCGAAAATTTTTCAATTTTTGCTGATGATTTCTTCGGACCATTCCAGAAGGTATCAAAAGGTTCAGTAATGTTAAGTCCCATGATTTCCCAGTGTCCGGTCATCGTATCTTTACCTAAAGAGACTCTTCTAATTTTTGTAACATAACCAGTTGGATGGTTTTCCGCAGGAACTGTCTTAAGTGTATCACGGGGATATTTCCCAAACCAATTTTATGGCTAGCATAGCACATTGTTCCAACGGTTTTTAGAATGTGTCCTAGTGTGTCTGATGCACCATCTGGAACACTACATTAGAGAAATTGTTAGCATCGGTGCGTGCCTCAATTCCAACGGAGTCTAAAACAACAAGATGAATACGATTAAAAGTTGACATAGTTTTCCAATCTAAGATGACGGGACAAACACTCCGTCATCATCATTAATTTATTTATTAGCTTCCAAAATACGAACACCATCTTTACCTGCAACAATCACACGATTAACCATACCATTGAAGAGGCCGTGTTCAACAACACCGACTTGATGATTTCAACATATTGCCAAAAGCAATAGGAGCAGGATAGAGCCCAAATCCAAAATCAATGATAAAGTTTTTCATGTCAGTCACAAAGCGAACACCATCATATTCATGAAAAAGAAGGTTTATAGCCTTTTTCTCAAACTCGAAAAGACGCTCAGCACCATATTGAACTACTTCAACGGGTAAACCTAAAAGCTCCCAGTATCAACCAGCTTGCTTTCATCAACCACCCAGATATAGTCTTTTGTCGATGTTCCTACTATCTTTTCCATCAGCAGAGCACCACCACTGCCTTTTAATTACCATTGAAATTAGGATCAACCTCATCAGCTCCATCCACTGTCACATCAACAGAGTCAACCTCATCAATAGATTTGAGAGGAATACCTAAAGCTTGAGCTTGAGCAGTTGTCCGACTTGACGTCGTCACACCAATCACTTGCAAGCCCCTTCTGCAACACGGCGACTCGATTTCTTCAACAAAATAATAGGCTGTTGAACCTGTCCCAAGTCCCACAATCATACCATTTTCAACATATTGAGCTGCCCTAACACCAGCAATCTTTTTAAGTTCTTCCATGCGCTCTCCTTCATTCAGATATAATCACTTTATTATAACATGAATTGGATTTCTTGTTAAAGGAAATCTTCTTTTGCCTATCTATCTCAAAAATCTTGTGGCTTCCTTTTGCGCTAAAATAAAAGCCATGATAACAAAATGAATTTGATACTATTACTGCTATCGCTACACCTCTTGGCGAAGGGGCTAATCGGCACGTCCGTATTTTCAGGATCGAAAGCACTTAGCCATTATTAAAAAGATTTTTAAGGGAAAAATTTGATGATGTTCCCTCCCATACCATTAATTACGGACATATTGTTGAGAATGGGCAACTATTGATGAAGTGATGGTCTCAGTACATGCGCGCTCCAAAACGTTCACACGTGAAGATGTGATTGAAATCAATACGCATGGCGCGTGGCTGTCAATGAAACTTGGTGTTGGTTCTCCGCTCTGGTGCTCGTACGGCAGATCCCGGTGAATTTACTTCAAGCGTGCCTTTTCTCAATGGACGTGTTGATTTAGCGTGTTGAAGCTGTAATGGATCTCATTCGCGCCAAAACAGACAGCTATGGCTGTTGCTGTTCAACAACTGATGGCTCTTTCAAATCTTATCAATAACACACGTCAGGAAATTCTCAATACCTGGGCCCAAGTTGAGGTTAACATTGACTATCCTGAGTATGATGATGTGGAAGAAATGACGACAGCACTCATGCGAGAGAAGACTCAGGAATTGAAACCCTCTTAACCAATCTTTTTAAAGACAGCCTGCCGCGGAATTTTTGCGAAGGCTTATCTACTGCTATCATTGACGTCCCAATGTTGACAAATCCAGTCTGCTCAACAATCTTTACGAGAAGAAAAGCTATCGTTACTGATATTGAAGGGACAACTCGCGATGTCATTGAAGAGTATGTCAATATCAAGGGTGTTCCTCTGAAACTGATTGATACGGCTGGTATTCGTGAAAACTGATGATCTGGTTGGCAAAAATTGGGGTGGAACGGTTCAAAAAGCTTTAGAAGAAGCTGATTCCGTCTTACCCGTTCTCAACAGTGCTGAGAAACTGACCGATCAAGATCGAACTCTTTTAGAAATCAGCTAAAACAGCAAACCGTCTTATCCTTCTTAATAAGACAGACCTCCCCAGAGCAAATTGAAACGGATCAGTTTCAGAAGATTGCATCGAAAATCTCTGTCATCAAAAACCAGAAATATTGATGTCATTGAAGAGCGCATCAATAAGCTTTTTCTTTGATAATGCCGCCATTGTCGAAAAAGATGCCACTCTATCTATCCATAATACCCGCCATATTCTTCTTAATTGAAAAGCTCTTAAAAGTCTACAGGCCGTTAATGACGGTCTGAACTGGCATGCCTGTTGATCTCTTGCAAGTTGATATGACGCGAACTTGGGAAATTCTTTGGTGAGATTACTGGTGATGCAGCGCCAGATGAACCTAATACACAACTCTTTAGCCAGTTTTGTTTGGGGAAATAATTGCTCTTCTGCAAAAATATTAAATATAGGTCGGAACACTTTTGCCCCATCCTCTTATCTCATTACAGCTACAACTTAACCACATTAAACATTTCGTTTGGATAAGGATACTTTTTCAATCCCACTAGTCTCTCTTAATTAGACAGCTCTAACAATTTTTGAATATTTCCTCCCAATACCATATGTCTAATAGTATCAGTAGGTGCCAAGTATTCAACCAATTCCTTACTCATAAAGGGTTCTCCATAAGTGAGCGTCAGAACCAAATAAACATTTTTGAGGAATTTCAGTGATAGCCATCCTACAGCCAAAGTAGAGAAGTTCAGATAAGTCAATAAAAGCATTTGGCGTTTCTTTGACAAAATCAATAACATTCATCCAATAATACCCTCCCATATGTCCAAAAGATTACAGAAATAGGAGGGTATGTTAAGTTCATCAAAGCTTTGGATGCCTTAAAACTGACTGGATTAAAAGTATGTACCCAAACAGGTAAACTAGGAAAATTTTAGCTAACGCTTGGAAAATAGTTTCTAATTGTCCAACCTGTTCATCTGAACCGGGAGCAAACTCTCCTAAAGCCTTTCAAACCATTTCTTACAATTTGTTCTTCGATCCAATCAATAGTATCATTTAAAGATAAACCAAGCGGAACAGAACCAAAAGCCATAAAAACTTTTGCGGATACTTTTTGAATCGCTTGCACAACTTCTGATTATTTTGTTTCATTCTGTCTCAGTGAAACAACCACAGTCCATCTCCACTTAGAACTTTAAAAGTATTGACATCTCTTCTTTTAGTTCTTTATAGGAACGAGCTCTCTTCAGGATGCGGTGTCGTGCAAAATAAAAATAGCTTTATCAACTTTTGCTTTCTCCAGTTTTTCAACCTGCGCTGCTATTGGAAACATAACATGCTGGATATTATCAATAATCATAAACTTACCCTCATCTACCAATTATTACTAGTAATGGTTAAATGACTGATTTTTCCCTCTTCAACCTCGGCAATATCGGTACCAGTCAAGGCAATATATGCTCCATTTTTCTTCTGCAAACAACTCCCCAGTTGGCTCTGGCTGAACAGTATCCGATAGTTCCCGGATATCATATAAATGTCTTGTTTCAGCATTCCTACTAAAAATTCTGTAAAATGAATCGATCTCTCTTCTCTTCCAGAATATCTATGCCCATCATTAGCCTCTATAATCGCATCATCTTTGAAGAGACAGCACACTCTGGAGACTTCTTTATCAGTTACTCACAAATCAGAGAATAAAAAATAGTGTTCAAGTATTGTCTTAAACAACCTCCTTTTTATTGTTCACAATTATTGAACAATTTTTATTATACTACTTTGTGTTAAAAATGTCAATAAAAAGGAGAAAATAAAATGAAATCACTATCACATCCATCTATTAATGATATTAATTTAGAGCAGATTCTCTCTGCACTAGCGAACCAACAAGATTAGCGATATTCAAAGAACTGTATTCTGCTCAAGATGACTGTAGCCTCATTTTTCTAGTTTAGGACATAATCTCTCCCATCATTTTAAGACTTTAAGAGAATGTGGAATTATATATGTACGTATCGAAGGCTGAAAACGTTGTATCTCCTTACGAAATGAGGAACTAAACAAAAAATTTCCTAACTTATTAAAGGTTATCTCACGATAATTTTTGACTCGATACTTTTAACAAGCTCGACTGAATATGTTTATTTATCTATAAAAATACCTCTGCCTTCTAGTTTACTAGATCCCAGCAGAGGTATTTTTATATGTTTAGGTTTGTAGATACAGTGTCATGTCTGATTTTTATGATGATTGAATAATCTGCTGAATGATTTTCTTTAAATCCGGCACGACCTGCGCTTTCAAACCAAGGATGCTTAGGACATCCAAATGTGATTTCTGGGAGAGGGGTGAACGAGAGGGAAATAGTCAGGCAAGTATTTTTGTAATGTGCAACTGTATCGGTCAATTTAACAGAAGACTTTTGATGTAAATAATATTTTTAGCATAATTGCTGATTAAAAATCGTCAACTGGATATCAGGCAGCAAATCCAAAATCGGCTGATGCCATTTCTGGGCAAAACCTTCGAGGCGGTAAGTCTCCTGATTTCCTTACCAGGATAATAGAAATCCATAGGGATAACAGCAAACAGCTCTGAATGATAAAAAGTATCATAGTCCACCCCATCCACCACGCAGACGATCTCCACTTTATCATTCCAATACAGACGCGATTCTTGGGCCTTAATTCTCGGTGCTTGACCAACAATATTAATACGAGCCGTTTTAGGCGCTGCAAAAGCGGTCTCAATATTTTTCTGTAAAACTTTATTTTGACTGTCTGCGCATAATGGCTTTTCGTAATTTCTTCAAGACTTGTCATAATAACCTCTTTCTCGTTATTAATTGGATAAGACCGTTAGCTACAAATAATATTCGTTGAACTTTCTTGTCTCGCCATTTGATCAATTCATAAATGGCTTCTGCATACAGCAGCTGCTTTGATACAGATCGTTCACTTCAACAAATTCATTGAGCTTGATGCATGGTATCTGTCGAATGGGGAACATAGCGCCAAAAAGCAACCCGCGCTTGAGCAAACGTCCAAAGGTACCACCACCGATAACCCCTTTCATGCCCCTTTTCTCCTGTATGTTTTTCATAAACCGCTAGGTAGCTACTAACGGATCATCCATCGGCTACATAATGGGGTTTTTGTTCATGCTCAGACAGAGTAACCTCTCTAACACCTGATAATTGTTCTAGGCTGGCCTTGATGGTCTGTGCATCTCATCCCTCGAGGATAGCGGAAATTAGGCAATGCTATTGTCTTCTAGATTGGGAATCAAAACTAAAGACGCCAGGATTCATGGAAACAGAACCCATCTTCTCATCCTTATAGGCAACTCCCAGTTTTTCACCCGCATGATCATCTAATAAAACATTGGCAGCTAAATCCAAGTAAGCTTTAGCATCACCAGCAAAATCAAACTGTGACAAGAAGCGTGCCAAATAAGTGAGGCTCCATTGATACCCTGCTTCTGGTGTTGAACTGTGAGCAGACTTCTAGCATGCAAGGTCAGAGACAGTCCCCTGCTTCTTCCTTAAGATCCGCTGTTAAAGCATGTTGTTCTGTAAAAGCGGTCAAAGATTCTTGCAATTCAGCTAAACGAATCGTTGCTGAAAAAACAGCTGTTGCTGATTCTGGTACCATGTTTTCACGCAGCCCACCTTTGAAAGATTTAAGGATAAAAAGGACCACCATTGTTATTGCCAAAATGAAGGTATTCCGTAATATTCCTTTTTCTCCATTGATAATTGGAAAATAAGCATCTGGTGAAAACCAAAAATCTGGCTCTGGCATGTCAACATGTTCAAAATAATAATCCATATCAGCCCAACCAGACTCTTCATCAGTACCAACAACAAAACGAACTTTCTTGAGACTGGTAAACCTAATTCCTTAATAATTTTTAAACCATAATAACAGGCAATCGTTGGGCCTAGTCATCACTAGCACCATCGCGCATAGAGTTTGCCATTGATGATTTCTGCAAATAAGGAGAGGTTTTCCAGCCGCCACCCGCTGGCACCACATCCAGATGGGCAAAAATGCCCAAGATCCTCATCTCCTTGACCGTATTCAAAATGACCGGCATACGTTATTACTACTTTTTGTCCTGATAACCATCACGCCTGCCATTTTCAAAAATGTTCAAGAGCTTGAACAGGGCCGGGCCCAAAAGGATGTATCAGCCTTACTGTCATCACGCTCAGAATTAATCTGTAAAATCCGAAACAAATCGGCCAAAATATCTCCGCTAGGTTTATCTACCCTCTTTTGAAAATCTACAAAACATCTTAGGTACAGCTCCTATCTTTCTTCAATAATTTCATCAACTGGCAAACGATAACTTGGTTCTATCTTCTCATCTGTATAACCAACTGTAATCAAGAGTTCTGGGCGAAAACGCTCATCAATATCTAAAATAGTATTGGTTTTCGTCTTATCAAAACCAAGAATAATATTAGACGAAATGCCCTGGTCAGTTAGAGCCAAGACCAGATTCATAGCTACTAAACCTGCATTTAAAGCCAAATATTCTCCTTTGGTTTGTTCATCAAAATCCGCAAACCGAGCTGGTAAAGTTTCCATGAAATAACCAATCATATCATCAGGCAGGTTTTTGCTGCCAATACGTGCAATTTTGCGCGCACGCTGAACTAAGTCGGTGTCGGTAAACAAAGCAATGACATACTGTGCGCCTTCAACCTGATCCTTATTTAAAGCAGGCATGTCTTCAGCCAAGACTGCCTTTTTATCTTTAACAAGGACAAACTTCCAAGGCTGGATATTATGAGCACTAGGAGCTAATTGGGCAATCTCAATGGCTGCTCTAAACATCTTTAAAATCAACTGCTTTTTCATTAAAAATGCTTAGTTGCATGGCGCTTTTTATTCAGTTCTAAAAATTTCATAAACGAACATCCTTCTAATTTGTTATAGTTGTTTCTTTATTTTACTACTTGAAACTGTTTACAGCTTTTTCAACATCTTCTTTTATGATTCCATAATAAGTTGCTGATGTATATTGCCTCAAAATTAAAAACAGTATCTAACATTTAACCTTTTCTCTTCCTCTCGCAAGCTCTCTTTTGAATGTTCTTTCTGCGACATGGAATGCCGCAGTTGATAATATCATCTAGCTGGCCTTTGGAATATTAGAAGACTTAAAGTGTTTCATCAGCAATTGCTTGCGCTTAGGCCGAGCCTGCAATACCGTCCAGCTTTGATGAGAAGTTGCTACCGCGCAGCTGCCTCATGAAAATGTAATGGCAAAGCGATGCACTTCGCTCTGAATGCGCTGCAAGAGAAAAGAACTTCTGAATTTCTAGGCAGAGGAATTTACTTCCCAGCGGATCACCAAAGAGCAGCTCATGGGTTTGGTGCTTATCATGCAAAACCAGCGATAGAATATCGAGTCCCAATTTATTTTCGATAACGTCACGCGCTACATTAACCTGACCTTGTCCCCCATCAATACAATCAGGTCTGGTGGTTCAGTCCATCTCGCATGACACGGCTATATCTGCGATAAATAACCTCACGCATGCTGGCATAGTCATCAGGTCCGATAACGGTTTTGATTTTAAATTTACGATAATCCTTCTTACTTGCCGTCCACAAAAACAACTATAGCTGCAAACAGGATTGGTTCCTTTGAATGTTGAATTATCAAAGGCTTCTAGCGCACTGGCTTAGGAATATTAAGCAACTCTCAATATTTTCAATCGCACCATGCGTTTTTCGAATATCTTTTTCCAAGAGATCAAATTTCGTTGCAGGTACAACACGAGCATTTTCGTTGCCAGATTGATCTAACTGCTGCTCGCCGCGCTGCGGTTTGATAATCTTAGTACGACCACCGCTTTAACCAAAGTTTCATCAATACTCTAGGAATAAAAATCTCCTTTGGAATAAAGTGACGGTTATCCTGATAGAACTGTCCTACATAGGTCAGAAAAATCTTCCTCAGACCTCATTGTAATAAGGAAACATATTGACATCGCGCTGAATAAGCTTTCCTGACGAATAAAGAAAACCCGTGCACACATCCAGCCTTTATCAACATAATAACCAAAAATATCACGATCCTGCATATCCTGATTCATGACGCGCTGCTTGGTTCGCAACAGACCAATGCCCTCAATAAGATCCGAGATTCAGCTGCACGTTCAAATTCCATGAGCTCGAAGCTTTTGGTCATTTTATCGCGCAGTTCATTGACAATCTTATCGTCCCTGCCATTGAGAAAGTTTTTCACATCTTCTTTAAGACTATCCCTAATAGGTTTGGTCGGTCTGACAAATGGTATGCGCCTTGCATTGCCCGAGATGATAATAAAACAGACCTTAGTTGGCTGGGTTGGTGCATTTTAAAGGGAAAGAGACGATCGTAAAAGTCGCTTAATTTCAGTAGCAGCCCCGAATCAGGTAGGACCAAAATAAAGACCATGATCCTTTTTCACCTGACGGGTAATCAATAAATGCGATAAGGTTCATTGGTAATTTTAATAAAAAGGATAAGACTTATCATCTTGAGTCTGATATTGTACTTGGGCTTATTTTCCTGAATGAGATTAATCTCAAGAAGTAAAGCTTCTGTATTTGACCCAGTAACAATGTATTCAAAATCCTCACTTCCGAAACCAACAATTCTGTCTTGGTATTATGGCTGCTGTGAAAATAGCTAGCACACGGTTTTTAAGTTCTGGCCTTACCGACATAGATAATGGTGCCGCTATCTCAGAATATAACAGCCAGGACTATCTGGCAGCAATTCCAGCTTATGTTTAATCAGTTCGTTCATAATCTTTATTATAGCAAAAATGACCTAACTTTTTCTGACTTTACTGCGATTAGTTTTACTTTTATTCCTTCTGCTTTTTGGTAAAATAACGACGTATTTTTAAAGAAAGGAAAAGAATGTCTCAGTTTTTACTCAAAACGTGTCTCCAACTATGAACTCTCGATCTTGCTGTTGTTTTGGCTATTGGTCAGCTGACTTCTGCTATTCATCTCAACCACATTGGTCTTCAAGAAGTTTTGAGCTTTTTATTACGACTAATATTATTATCTTTAATATCTGGCATAATGAAGTGCTTTATTTTAATAAATACGGAGATTCTAGACTGCAGGATATTTACACGATTATTGCTCTCATGTTTATAGTGGGCAATATTTCTGCTCAACTTCAGTCTCAATATTAAGGGCTACCATGTTGGAAATCCTCAGCTGATGCTCTTTAATTTCCTGCTGATGCTAGCTTATGCTTTTATTGTTTCGCAATATAAAAGGGAAAAATTAGGTTTTAGTCATAATATTAAGCTTCAGCATACTATCGCAGCTGAGTTACAGTCTGCCTTGGCGGGTTTAGCCTCAGGGTTTGCTACCTCTCAATATCTGGACAGCTCTCATTTTATCTCCTGCCCAATCTTCTTCCTATCTTCTAGCAGAAAATTTTACAATCAGCTGCTCAACTTCCCGCATATCGTTGAACGTCTGCATTTGGTAACCTTTTTAACCTTTGGAGAATCCGTTATTGCTGTATCAAACCTATCCTTTTAAAAGATCAGCCTTTAACTGGTTCATGCTCTTTTTGAATGGCAACACTTTTGTATATGGGACAAACTTTTTAAACATCAATCATCACTCAAGAAACAACTGCTAGTATTCTCTTTATGCTCACCTACCAATCTTTGCTGGTATTAATATTTTCACTGTAGGTATCGAATTTCTGGCTGAATCCCACCATGCTATATATTGGTTTTATACTGTTTCTTGCTGGTATTATTAGCTTTTATCTGGGTGTTCTAGCGACTTCCGCCATAACAAAGACCTTTTATCGCTTTGACCTCAAAAGCTTGGCTGCAATATAGCTGCACTATCTTAACAGGTTTTATACTAATGATTTTACTGAAATCCCATCTCATTTTTCTTAGCTTTGATTTTAGTCCTGCAAAAATCGGCTTATGATGCGCATCAATATGGCTAATCGTCATAGAGCCCGTGAACGTCCAGCAATGTGCCTCATCCAGATCCCCAGCAAAAACTCTAGAGATTTTTCTTAGAATCAGTAATCTATAAAAACTGAGTCCATTATGAACAGTCTCAGCTTTTTCGTATTAATAAGGCAAGGAGTTGTTTGTAATCATTGACTTCATAAGTCGGTCTTATACCGGTCTCATTGGTTTTTGATATAGGATTGTACCAAACGGTATCAATCCCTGCATTATTGCTGCCTTGAATATCAGCTAAGAGACTATCGCCAATCATCAGTGCTCTGCTATAATCAAAATACAATATCATCAGCAATATAATCGTAAAAAGCCTTGTCAGGTTTTTGAAAACCAATTCTATCTGAGATAAAGACTTGTTCAAAAATAAGATGCAATGTTGGAATTAGCCATACGCCCTGTCTGAATATTGGCGATACCATTGGTTGCTCCAAAAATACGATAACCCTCATCAGTTAGTTTTTCTAACAAAGTCTCAGCACTAGTCAAAGTCTGCCCTTGCTGACTTAGAAAATTCTGATAACGATGCGCAAGAGTGCGACCATCCACTTTTTGACCGAAAACGGCAAAAAGCTTAGCAAAACGTGTGTTGACCAATTCTTTTTGCTGATTTTATTCAAGGTCAAATCCTGCCAAAGTTGCTGGTTCATGGGAATATAAAAATCCTTATAAGTCTGAACGTCCGGTACTTGGGCCTCTTCCAATAATTGTGTTAAAAGCCACATCTTCTGCTGCTTCAAAATCTAAAAAGCGTGTGATCAAGGTCAAAAAGCAAAATTTATAGTTCACAATAGTCTCTCCTCAGTAATTCACTATGCTTATTATAGCATAATAAAAAGCAGGATCTCTCACGAATAAAAAGCAGGAATTGTAACCACAACCTAATGATATTAGTCTTTAAATTTATTAAAATCATAAGAAAGAAGTTTGGCATAATTTTCCTATATATTCCAAGAAATAAAAACTATGGATCGAAAAAGTTTGTCAATGTTTTTCTACATCATCCTAATCATTAAAAACGCAATCTGTGTCACTGATTAATAAGACATAAAAACTTTGAAAGCGCTGAAAGAGGAGATTTTCAAAAACTTTAGTTCTCGGTCAATCAGTTGCTCCGCTAAATCATATTTATCTAAATAATGGGCATAAAAGGTCCCTTTACTAATCATGCACTCCTTAATCAAACGAGTCGTCGTTAATTTCTCAAAAGGAACCTCGGTTAACAGCTTTCCAAGAAAGTTTCTTCAATACAGCAGCGAGTTTTTAATACCGAGAGTCCGTTTTTGATTTATCCATTCTTTCAATCTTATATCTCAAAAAGCGCACCCTTTAGATGCGCTCTTGTTTTAAATAAACTTATTATTTTTCAAGTTGTAGAATGATTTGAAAGCGCCACGGATTCAGCGACTTCACCAAGTTGATCTTCGATACGAAGCAATTGGTTGTAGTTTAGCAATACGATCTGTACGTGACAATGAACCAGTCTTGATTTGTCCAGCGTTGGTTGCAACTGAAATATCAGCGATTGTTGAATCTTCAGTTTCACCTGAACGGTGTGATACAACGGCAGTATAACCAGCTTTTTAGCCATTTCGATAGCTTCAAATGTTTCGAGTCAAAAGTACCGATTTGGTTAACTTTGATAAGGATTGAGTTTGCAGCACCTTCTTTGATACCACTGAGCAAGCAGTAGTCTGTATTTGTAACGAAGAAGTCGTCACCAACCAATTGTACACGGTCACCAAGGCGAGCAGTCAATGCTTTCCAGCCATCCCAGTCATTTTCGTCCATAGCATCTTCAATTGTGATAATTGGGTATTTGTTAACCAATTCTTCAATATAATCAATTTGTTCTGCAGCTGAACGCTTAGCACCTTTTTCACCTTCGAATTTAGTGTAGTCATAAACACCATTATCGTAGAATTCTGATGACGCACAGTCAAATCCAAGGAAGACTTCTTCACCTGGTTTGTAACCAGCTGTTTCAATAGCTTTGATAATTGTTTCTCTGGCGTCTTCAGTTCCATCAAACTTAGGAGCGAATCCACCTTCTGTCACCAACAGCTGTTTCAAGTCCGCGTTCCTTAAGAATTTTCTTAAGTGCATGGAAGATTTCAGCACCCCAACGAAGAGCTTCTTTGAATGTAGGTGCACCAGCAGGTACAATCATAAATTCTGGAAAGCGATTGGAGCATCTGAGTGAGAACCACCGTTGATGATGTTCATCATTGAGTTGGCAGAACTTTAGTGTTAAATCCACCACAGAAGCTGTAAAAGTGGAATTTCAGGAAATCAGCAGCAGCACGAGCTACAGCAATAGAAACACCAAGAATAGCATTAGCACCAAGTTTACCTTTGTTTGAGTACCGTCAAGTGCGATCATTGCTTTATCAATCAGCTTGTTGATCACGAACATCATATCCGATAAGTGTCTCCACAATAATATTGTTTACATTATCAGCTTTTGAGTACCAAGACCACCATAACGTGATTTATCTCCATCGCGAAGTTCAACTGCTTCGTGTTCACTCAGTAGAAGCTCCTTGAAGGAAATCCATACCACGTCCGAATGCACCTGATTCAGTGTAAAAACTTCTACTCAAGTGTTAAGTCACCGCGTGAGTCAAGGACTTCGCGAGCGTAAAACATCAGTAATAATTGACATTTGTTCTCTCCTTATGAGTTTTAATTTTTTACATGTTAATCATACCACAAAGTTGGAACTTAGGCAAACCAAAAAGATTTGAGAGTGGGAAACAATCGCTATTTCTTAAGAACGGGGTTCTTCTCTCTCATTTCTAGGCGTTCAACACAGAACGCTCTATAAACAAAACCGTTTTCACTCCCAGTCTTTCGCATAAATCGATCAAAAAGGATACGAACAGAGCTCACGGAATGAAATAATCTCTAATGTGCTAACTTACTATGCTTAATGTATATTGAAACGAAACTTCGTCCTAATCTTTCTTATAATAAAAAGAAAAATCAGCAAGGTTTGAAACAATCTTGTATGAGCTCACAACCCTTGTTTTTTTGATTTTTATTTCTGTTTAATTTAATTAGACAGTCCTTGATTTCTTTTGCGTCTGTGTTTGTGGTATCCAGTAAGCATTTTCAAAGTTTACTATATAAGGAGAAGACTTGGGAATAGTATAATAAAAGCTTAACTTCAATTGTCTTTCCTGCTTCAATAATATCAGGAATTTTTGCTTACCTGTATAATTACTTGGCTCCAGCAACATCATAGTTTCTATCATAGATAAAGAAATCATCCGGACTAAATTGGATCATTTTATCAGTTGTATTCTTAACACTAACAGTAAGGACGATTTTTCTTATCCTTTTTAGAAACACTCTTTCATCTTGACTTTTAGAATCTTCTTTTGACTCCCTGTTACCGTGACTTCTTCTCTGTACTCATTTTAGCACTCTCTCCAAAAATATATCTGGTCACCTTGTCAGTAGACTCAGTCATCACCATAATAATTATCTCTAATTTTTCTCGAATTTTAAGATTTTTACATCTATTAATGGATCCGATCTTGCATGCTATTTGTCGCTGTCCACTTATTAAAATCCTGTCTTGATGTCGCATACAAAGCCGTCATAACAATCGTAGTAATGAAAAGATACTGGCTGTCACTATAAAAATAATGCCAAGGACTTTCCAAACATTGGTTTTATTTTCCATTTTTACTCCCTAAATATTTCCTGACTTCTTTTTTTCTGCTTAATCATCATAGCTACTAGAGGAATCATAGTCATCATAATTGTAACTATTTTTTATAATCTTCGACTTCTTTTTCCTTATATTTTCTAATTCTCTGCGATAATGAACAATTTTGTCTTCTTTATCTTCTGATTTTTCAACTAACTGATGAACATCGTGATTGGACAAAACATATAAAGTCGTCATGTTGCTGTGGAGATAAAGAAAATAGCAGTTAAAACGATAAAGATAATTCTAGAACCTGCCAAACATTGGTTTTATTTTCCATCTTCTACTCCCCCAAACATTTAGTTATTGCTTGGTATTATAACACTAAAGCACCTAAAAAGTCAAATAACATTTAGCATTTCAAGCTTTCTTTTTAAAATAGTGTATAATTTTTAAAAGCTAATAAACGTAGAAAGTGAAGAAAAAGATGACTGATTTAGATAAGAAGATTTTAGAAAGTGCCCATGGTGAGCATCGTTTAAATCCTCGATGAGCAAAGAAAATATTTCGTACTTTTGCTGAACGCCTCGTTTTAAGTATCTTCTTAGCGGATGCAGAAAATCAAGCTATCCTTGCAAATTTTGGATCGAGGTTCTACAGGATCTTAAGGCAAAATATGATTCTCTTTCTCTTAAAATTTCACCAAAATTATCCCTGACCAATCAGATGCTATGTCACGACACAAGAAACTGGTCTGATAGCTACTATTGTTTCCAGAAGATAAGAGCGATCTCACCTTTTGGACTCCTAGTACATACTGACAAAGCTGAAAACATTGATAATCCAGATATTAAAGCTCTTTATCCCAACTCTTCACAAACGGCAAAGAAACTGACAGCCACATAAAAACCTTTGGCAAAAATGGTTCCACTAATTAAAAACAAGCAAGTCTCAGCTCATTTGCCTAGTTTTAAAAACTAAACAGAAGAAACTGGTATTGCTTGTTTTATAAATCTAAGCTTAAAAGATTACCAATATTTTGTGCTGTCTCTCTCCAGATTTTTGGCTAGCCTGCGCCAGCGTATTTTCCAAGGAATCAACCCTTGAAATGATAGGAAAGGCTGCTGCAATATGCGCAACTGGAAAATCAGGAAGATCATCTCGAGACTACCACAAATAGCAATGATCATGCTTTTACTCGGCGTGCGTCTAGCTACACCGACTGGCGCCTTACCCGATAAACTCTGCTTATCCATACGTCCTTCACCGACAATACAGATCTCGCCTTTTTGAAACATGCTGCTCAAAAATCTACAAAATATCTAAAACCGCATCAATGCTCGGAGACAATTTTTCCAGCTGCAAAGGTGACCAAACCAGCTGCCAAACCACCACCTGCTCCTGCTCCTTGAAGTTCCAAAATAGCTGGATTGACAAGCTCATGAAACGGCGCATTGCTTGATCAACTGCTGCAAATTCCGTTTCTGCCAATCCTTTTTGACCAGCAAAAGTATACGTTGCCCCTTGCGGACCACACAGACAATTCGTCACATCTGTAATAATCGTCACATCCAAATCTCTCAAACAAGCAGGAACAGCCTGATCCGAAAAGCTAACAATTTTACCCAAATTGGCCCCTAATGGCTTCAACTTTTTCTCCCTATCATCAAAAAGCATAACCCCAATCCGGCTGCTAAGCCTAGACCACCATCATTGCTAGAACTGCGCCAACACCGACCACTAACTCTTCTAATCCCTTTTGAGCGAGAAAGACAAGCAATTCACCAATACCACGATTACTAATTATCAAAGGATTTCTCTTGTCTTTAGGAATGTGTTCCAAACCTGTAATGGCCGCAATTTCAAAAACTGCCAAGTCATCCTTGTAGGCATACTGAACCTCAATAGGATCTCCAAAAGGTCCTGAAACCGTTTGACTTTTTTGAGATGCAAGCCCAAGGCCAAAGCTTCTAAGGTTCCTTCACCACCATCACCAACGGGCAATAGATCAAAAGTTGCTTGAGGCAAGGATTTAGAGAAGCCCTTTGAAGAGCCTGTGCTACTTCCAGAGCTGATAAAGACTCTTTAAAAAGAATCTGGTGCAATAAGAATATGCATGGCCACCTCCTTATAACTTATAGACAAAATAATAAGTCGTCACACCCTCAAAAGGCACATCTGCTAACTGGCCATAGATATGAAAACCCCTGCTTGAGATATCCCTTAGTCTGATAAGAGCGCGTGCTTAAGGTCAGAGTCAAAATGTTATGAGCACACGCATAGTCTTTTTGATATAATCCAATAACTGACTGCCAAATTTTTGCTTTTGAAAGACACTGTCCACTGCCAAATTTTCAATCTTCAGCGTTTGGTAAAGTTGTTGACAAGAAGCTGCTGCCAAAATGCGCTCAGCATCATCTTTTGACCACAAACTGTACTTGTTTTTCTGATTTTTAGGTTTTGCTTCTTGAAAGTGTTGAATATGTTGTTCTTCAAAAATCTGATTAAAAAGATGTTAACTCTTCACTTGTTTCTGAAAAATGAACGATCATCACTGCTACTCTTTTTCTTTTTGATAGCAATAAAAACAGTCATTTTTAACGCATTTTTGTGCCATACTAGATTTAACGAGGTAAAACCATGTATCAAACCATTCTTTTTGATTTAGACGAACTCTGACCAATCCTGCTTTAGAATTACCAACTCTCTTGCTTATGCTCTAGAGAAATCTCTAACATTGAAGTGACTGATAAGAAGGAACTCTACCGTTTTATCGGTCCATTTCTCTAAGATTCTTTTTGAAAAACTTCTACCATTTTTCAAAGGAAGATAGCCTTAAAGCTGTGGATTTTTACAGAGACTATTTCCGCCATAAAGGGGCTTTATGAAAATGAGGTTTATCACAGCATTCCTGATTTATTGGAAAGACTGAAGGCTCAAGGAAAAGCTACTAGTGGCAACCTCAAAGCCTGAAGACTTTGCCAGACAAACTTGAAGCATTTTGAACTTCTTTGATTATTTTGACCTTTAGTCGCAGGTGCTAGTATGGATGGTAGCAGGCGTCTGTAGGCGATGTCACTGCCCATGCTCTAACAAGTGCACAAGTCTCTGACCTTTTCAGCGGCCATCAGTGATCGGTGACCGAGAGCATGACATCATTGGTGCCATGGTCTAGATGCCATCGGTGTCCTTTTTATGGATTTGGAAATCGTGAGGAATTAGCTGGCGCAACATATATCGCAAACCAATGTGGAAGAACTACAAGGAAGACTTATTATAGATAGGAAAGGAAGGGGTATTGACCGCTTTTGAAGTCGTCCAAACTATTTTACTGTCTGTTTGATTAGTTTGTGCTATAAAAATCTTTAAAAATAAGTCAAAAATAATCCCGTCCCCACTTTGACCAAGCAGACCAGGTATATCAACTTTTACAGAGTCACCGTCTTAAACGGTCCTGTAGGCTAGGCGAGCGCTCAGCCTTTTTCTTATTTTCATTATAGGGAAAAGAGTGAAAAGAAATCAACCAAAAATTGTTTAACAAGGCTAATTATTAGTTTTTATCCCAAACTCTTAAAACATACTGTGTCTCATCCCATCTTCTACCATGGCATTGACGTAAATTTGTAAATCATCTTCATTAATTTCTTTTTGAGTGAAACTTGCTTTTTAAAGTTTTTAGCTTTGAAGAAAAAGCACCATTTTGAAAAATAGTGTCTCCTATATTGACTACAACAAAATTGAAAAATAGTTTGAGCTCTACACCACCCAATCGTAAGCTTTGTAAAAACTTAGTTGAGTGACCTGAATTATCCTCTTTGTGATGTGCCAATTTGTAATTAATATCCAAACGAAGCAAGAACTCAGCAGGAAGTCCGGTCACCCGCTCCACCCGAACAGCCAGATCTTGCATTAAGAAATTTCTTACGATTGAGTAAATCAGATACATGCTTTTTGAGATACCCCAATGCGTTCTTGCAAAAATCACTCTGTTTAATGTGATGATAAGCCAAAAGCTCCGACAAAGTATCCGCTGCAGAAGTCACAGCTGTAGCCATTATTTTATGATTTCTATTTAGCATAGCAACGGTCCTCCTAATGGTAATTCTTTGATACCTAATATAAATTTATAAAAATGTGCTAGAGTATCGTATACTTCCTGACCTAATCCTATTTATATTATGACGCTGCTATTGTTTTGTTGGTTTCAAAGGCGAAGCGTTCTTTTTATCAACTTTATGAATTTGAATAGTTGATTTAATGAAAGAGAGTTTTGCTTTAATAGTGTTAAAGGTAAAGTTCTCCAGTAAATTAATAAAAAGCTGAATTAACAAAAAGAAGTGCTGACATAGAAACACCTTCAAAAGAAAAACCATCACCTCATCTCCTGCTTTCAAAGCATCTTCAACAAGAGTTAAGATTTTTAGTCCAGAAGCATTGTCTGAACAGTTGTCTACAATATCTTTAACGATAATCTTTACTATTCGAAATCTTCCTCCTCTTCTAAGTCATACAAAGATCGATTTGAGGTATCAATTTTCAATAATCTGAATTCAAATTACAGTTCAATATCCTTAGATTCCTCTCTATTCCACATCTGAGATCAACTAATTTCCTCTGAGCCTTATTGGCTTTGGCAATATAGGTCAGGACAGTCTTAAATTCTTTAGCAGTGGCATTGTCAGATAAGTCTGAGATTGTAGTTATACTGTAGCAACAATTTGGTCAGCTGTCTCTTTCTCCTCATAGAGTTCCTCCTCTAAAGTTTCTCGTCGTGAGTTATTAAAATAATATACTTTTACGGCTATTATTGATACTCTATAACTTAATCTAACAAATTAAGAAAACTTATTTGAATGATTGAAGAAAGTCAATATAAAAATATTCAGCTAATAGATATCTCTACGATGCCCTACCGAAAAGACTTTCAATAACGATCTCATCTTCAAAAATGTTAGCTAATATACTGATAGTCACCGACACGATAACGCCCGATTCACCAGACCGATTAGCAGTTAATCCTTTGCCATGCTGCATCGGATCATGGGTTCCTTTGAAGATGTTTATCAATCCAAAGCAGGATAGACGAACGGGTAAAAAGCATCCAATTTTTAGCTGTTTCCAAAGCCTTTTTAGTATAAATAACTTTATAACTCATAATCCAAATTCTTTCATAATTTCTTCATGAGATATTCTTTCACCATCATCTTCTGCCATGGCTTGACGTAAAAACCTGTAAATCGTAGTCATCTTCTATTCTTTCCAGCATGGCTTGCCTTGCAAACTCAGAAATGGTAAGACCGTGCATTTTGAATATAATTCTTGATTAAATCACCTGTCTTGATCATTGATTCTATAAAGTCATTGTGGTCATACCAGCCCCCCTTTGAATACATTGTATTGATGATTTACGCAAAATGTCAAAAACACCTCATAGTAGTTTTAAAGCTGCAATAAGACGTCTTACCGTTTATTCCATAGCCTGTAACCTTTTCCTCAATAAAAATCAATTTTATCTTTTGGATAAAGCATGTTGCGACACAGTGTTTATCAAGCACAATCCAGAAACTACTGTATGCCCTCAGAGTATTATACAACTCCTAGCGAAAGTCAGATATACAATTTCAAAATAAGTTTTTATCTGAGGTTTAATAATTTTTCAAATGCCTGTTGATTGTTGCATATTCATCCATAACTTTTATTTGTGAAGGTGTCTCTGAATAAAGACTTTTCAAAAATATGAGAGTCGTTGTTCTTAGCCATATGGACTAATTTTAGGATCTGGATTTTTCTGCAAAAGCTTTTATACAGTGATTCAATAATTACTTTATCACTCTCTGTAGAGTCATCTGGAAATTTATCATTTACTTGATGAATGATTTCATCCAGAGAATCCCGCTCTTCACTGTGGTTAAGTTGGTATCAATGGATTTGATATTGATATATTGGCCAACTGCAGGGCTCCTCTTCTATCAACTGAATATCTCCTGAAAAACTTTCCTAGAAGTTTATAATACTCTAACCTAATTTTATCTTCAACATCAATAACCTCGGCCTTTTTCAGGAATAAATTTTAAAAGGTACTCAACAAAGATACTTTCTTCCAGAGTTCCCTTATCAAATGTCCTATCAAGCTGAGAAATATAGTTATAGAGCTTACCAAATTTTCTTAAGTAACACGGAATTCATATTGCTGATCATCAAGTCTTATAGCGTTGGAACGATTGGCTTAAATTACTGGAAATACGACCAAGTAAACGTTCATCTTGTTTCTTTTTCGCCTGTTTCACAATTTCATAACTTTGGTAATATCATCTTGACTGTAAATATTATATTTCTGCAATTCAACCTGTACATCATAAATTAGATTGATATTGATTTCTTCATCCAAGCTTGTCCGCTCTACAAATGGTTGGAAGGTCTTGGAAATGTAAGAATGACAAAATCTCAAAAATAAAAAGTATCTCTTTTTCCTGGAGTCGTTCAGCGATTCGAAAATCGTGATCAGAAGTTTGACTCGCTTTCACCACGTAAAGCTGTTATCAACAAACATTGTGTGCAATAAAGGTTCATCAAAGTCCTGTTTGATACTTTTCTGCAACTATTAGATATTAAAATCATCTGTATGAAAAGGTTTCTTTTAGCTGGTTTTTCTTTAATATGCTGCTCCATATGATATTCCAAAAGATGGTTCTGTATATTCCGAATCACCATCAGTTACACTCCCAGAAAAAGCGACAAGAACATCCAAATCATCGTAACCTTTTGAGCAATGTACTGTTTGAACTCCTTCGACATAGTGCGCACAACATGCAAACGCGATGGTGTTACAACCATAGCTTTTGCTTTTCACGCTAATAACATGCCGTGTCATACTACAACTGCTCTACCATAATGCTTGTTTTTGAGCTAAAGACCATGGATGCAAAAGATTGATATCCGCTATTGCCCTTTACAGCCTCTGTTTTTGGTAACTCAGGATTTTTCATCAATTTCTTTAGCCAAACGATAAGAAGTTCTATAAGTCTATAACTTTTTCAGAACATCCAAGAGATAAACTCTTCCTCAATCAAGCTTGTCTCATACTGTATATGAAAAAGCGCTTTGGTTTTTCATCGAGTTGGAAGGGTTCCAAAACATATCGGTGTCTGTTTCTTTCGGGAGCAGTAAAAGCTAGAAGCCAAATTTTTATGTCGCCCTTGTGAAATGAGGGTTTGAACCAGCTGATCTTGGTCATCAAGCGTATTTTCTTCTGCTTCCGCCTCTAACTCTTGATATTCTTTCAGGCTTTCCCGGTATCTGCAAGAGCTGTTTTAAAAGTTTCTGAGCACTATTACCTGTCTGAGAAGAGTGGGCTTCATCCACAATAATAGCAAAATTTCGCCCATCTGCTTCATCAACTTCCTGATAAATTACAGGGAATTTCTGCAAAAGTTGTGGATAATAATTTTTGCCATCATTAATAGCTTGCTTTAAATCTTGAGAACTCTTCTTATCGTCAATCGTTTCAACTTGTCCTACCGTGTGGTCAAAACTCATAATAGTGTTTTACGGCTGACGGTCAAAACTGTCCTATCTGTCACGATGATTGTAGAAGCAAAAATAGGTTTATCATTTTTATCATGAACAGAGGCCAAATGATAAGCGTGACGATACTATTTTGATTTTACCAGAACCAGCACTATGTTGGATAAGATAATTTTCACCACTGCTTGCTGTTTTGACATCAGCAATCAGTCTTCTGACAACATCCAATTGATGATAACGTGGGAAAATAAGCTTTTCTTCCACTTCATGCCAATTCATAAAACGCTGATACTCATTAGATTGTCTCAACAGTTAAAACTTCTTCCATAGATAGTCGGAGTAGGGTAATTATCGGGATTAGCTGGACTTTCCTTTTACCACCCCATTTACCTGCCCATTAGAAGCTTGATTGGACGGTGAGGGTACGTCTTTTCTTACCAACAAGTCTCGTTGTCACAGACATTATTATGGTCAGCAGAAAAATAAACAGAAACGTTTATTAAAATTGAAAAGACCAATTCTTTAGGATCACGATCTTTCCGGAAAACTGAATTTTACCATCTTCAACGGTCTGACCTGTATATTCATAGTTCTAAAGGCAAAGGACTACCATTAACAGATAAGACACCTCAATCGTCATGTATGGCTCTTTGGACTGTATGCTGCAAATTGACGTGTGCCAAGTAAAACGAGTTGGCCTGATAACGCCTAATTGTCATCTCATTTCAAAGCCCGAAGCTGGTTTAAAATAAAGCTTCAACTTTAAAAGCAATTCCGCGATCACCTTTATCATTTCCTACGAGCACATGCAACATACGTGGGTTCCGTATTTCTAACTGATTGAGCCGCTTCACAAACTTGTCACCGCATCACTGCCATCGACTTTTGATACGCTTTCCCTGTGGCTGTGTTTCTGCAATCAAAGTCTAACAGTATGGCTGAAATCCAGCCAGTGGTGCATCATAGCGGGCTGAGAAAAAGGCGGTTTCAAGTCCAGCCTCCTCTGGTTGTTAGCTGAGCTTTCTATATCTTGCTCAAAACAGATTTCTTCTGTGTTTTCTGTCTCTTTCTCCTCAGATATTGGTTTGAGTCTGCTTGTAATGTTCATTAGGGTCCCATATCTGTCCATCCATAATGGCAGCCAGTACCTCAACTGAGATCTTCTGTCACGCGATGCTTTAGTTTTTCACTCTTATCCTCAATAAATTCTAATGGATTGTAACCATAGGTTTTTGAGGACTGTCAACTTTTCGTTGCTTCAGCCATAAATATATCTTTGATAAATTGTTTATGTCAGCATCTGGAGTCGCTTGATCGCGTGCTTTGCACATATTAACATTCCTTTTATCTAAAAATTCTTCCTGGGTCAAACTCTTTCTCATCCCATACTACTTCCACATTGTCAATAGAAGTGTTCTCTTAACTTCTGTATTTGTATCTTTGAATTCCTCAGAAACTTACTCTTATGCAAAGCTTAGAGTAGGAATCTTTTAAATTAAACGCCTTCTCGTAAGCTTCTGGATTGTGGCACATGCTACTTGAATAGTTTCTACTTCTCCATTATCAGGAGTATTATAGATTGCTGATAAAAATACTGTGGGTTCTATGAAAGGCGATGGATTCTAAAGAAAGATTGACTTTTATTCGATTTATTTAACAGTGTCAGGAGTTTTTACCGCTGATGGGTTTGCAGTACAATAGATAACATCTTTTGTTTATGCACTGAATATGATGCCCAGGAATAAATCTTGCAAAGTGACTACTGTAATTCCCTTTGTTTTGTCTTCTGGTTCAATAACATAGAACCTATAACGTCCATCTAATTCACTGGTAATCAGAAGAGATGTTCCCGTGAGACTAGCGATCGCCACCGCTAATATCAGAGAGGTAATTGAAAGTGCTATCCTCGAAAAGCTTGCCTTCTCTCTCTGAGTGTCTGCTGAGTAGGAGGTGGGTCCTTATTGGTTCACTTTACCCTGGCACCTAATTTTGATTGACTCATTTCAAAAGTTTCGTGGTCACCAAATGTCATTTCTTTCCAATGTTTGAAAACCGTTTTCCAGAGACAGTGGTGGACACTACCAATGGGATTTTCCTTCTATCGATTTGCCGATTTTCCATGCTACCTATTAGTAATATTATTTGTCAATGCTTCTGCGTGCATCTCCCTGGGACTTCACATAACACGATTTCTTTGCATCTGTGGACGGTGTGCGAAAGGTTGGTGTTTTATGCCTGTTAAATTATTCCAGCAAAGTGTTCTAGTCATCAATGTCAATATTTATCATTTACGAGGCTTAGATCTTTGCCCAGAGACAAAGTATAATATTGAGGAACAGAATCACTGTCTATTTTGGACATAAAAGCCAAATCAATAGCTGAACAACAATAAATACTGTAAATTTAGTGTGGTGAATTTGAAGAATACAAATGATGAGTTCTGACTACAAGACTGTTTCCTAATAGATAACTGATTGAGCCTGGATCACTTTGTACGTGCCTCGGTTTCTACTCTAGGCACATTTAGAAACTCCTCGTTGTGAAGTACTCCTGAGAGTTAAGGATTACTTCAATTTGTTTCGTTACGGGACTTTGAAATTTGCTATGCTAACAAGCAAAGTAATAATGGATAGCAACTGAAAGGTGTACTATACTTACGTTTAATCCCATATTTTCTCAATGGTACTGAAATAAGTTCTAGCTAGAAAATATATATAGGCAGGAATCGTATTGATGTCCAAAAATAGGAAATTTTTAAACCAAATTCTTGTTCACATCTACCCACTTTCTCTCTCCTGTCACATATTCCTTAAATCAATGTTGGTTTTGTATTCTGTCAGGTTCGAGAATCAGTGCTCCTGTAATTACACTATCAACATGAGTTGTATCCGACCTTCCCGGCGTTAACAATGGTATCTTGTTCTATTCTGTTAGGCATAACGATGAGATGTGATATCGTCAAAATTAACATTCTGCCTAACTCCGCTTCGCATACCATAAGCCTTCTGGACATCAAAGTATGTAATAAAGAATTGGACGTATTGAGAATTTGGCTTTCGATTAAGAAATCGTCGTGTTGTTATATAGGCCGATGTTATTATCCCTTTTTCTTTGTGCATAGCCTGTGCGTAGCTTTTCATGATCATTCTGCAAATCGGTGATTCTTAACACAATGTCGGCAGCTTGAATAATATTGTATCCACGAAATTTTTCAGGTAATAGTCCTTACAGAATTAATATCCCGACGAATAATATTGCCGCCAGATAACGATGAGTAAATTGGTTTCAATAAGTTTAATATTCTTATAACTGTGATAAAAATAATTCCTCATTCTTTTAAATTCCAATGATTGGGCACCTCTCTGTCCATTCAATACCGCTGTCGTTTCATTTTTGGCTGTCTATCTAAACCTTTTGTAACTGCCTCGAGTGATAACTGACTGCTCTACTTTTCCGTTCTTCAATGAGATTGCTGGGTTTCTGAAAATAATTTGATCAATTCTGCCAATCTCATCATCAAAGAATATCAACAATTTTTGTTGCTGACTTGATGGAACTGGGACAGCTAAGCGAAAAATTCAATAAATCTGTACGGCAGGTGAGATTGACTATACTTCTCCTTATTCCCCATGAAACAATTAAAGATTTCGTTGATACCATGAAATTTGCCGAAACCAATGTCAGGTTACACGTTTCATTGGGGTTGTTAATGTTATGTATACTGGAGACACAATTCCTGTATAATTTGAATAGCCTGCGACTAGTCTTTACATTTTCAGGTCAATCAATTTTAAAAACTAACTCGTCTCTACTAATAATTGATATGTTGAAGAATCAGGTTCTTAGCATCCAGAAAGCTAATTTTGATTTCTTCACTACCCCATTCAAAGTTAAAGCTGATCTTTCATAACACTTCATCTTCTCCCACTATTATATTATGGAATTTTCTCTTAACTGGAACAATTTCCGATCCTCTAGGTATGTTCTCCAATCCATTCAACACCACAGGTCTTTCATTTTCGTCCAACTTTCGTTCCATCCTTTCCGGATAAGGCTTCAAAGGTTTGCAACAATGGATTCTTCTAACTGTCCTAATGCGGTTCAGCAATGGTGTCTGACGCTTCACGTTGCTGGATATACTTATAGAGAGACAGGTAAAAGGGTTGTTTAGCCTAGCTTATCTTTTTGCGATCCATCCAAAGCTTCTGGGATTGAAAGGTGGAATTCTCTCTCAAGTAGGCCTCGAATGTCATCTGTCAGCGGAATGTCATTCCGTATCGCTTGTCATCGGCAACTGAGCTCCTTTTTCAGAATGAAGTTTTGCCATCTTCGTCTTTTGCGGACTTTCCGGACGAGCGGTTGCTGTTGATAAAACCAAAGGTGACTATTAGTGCATCACTTTGGATTCAACCTGCTTCTCCTCAAGATAATAAGTTTTGTTCTCTTAAATTCTGCATAAGCTTTAATCGTCATCTCACGGCAGGCTCCACTGAGTATCAACACGTTTACATTCCTGTACTCTGCGTTTCTCAAAGCATCTTTGATGCATCAATCAATTGAACCTTTCCACGACGATTAGCTGTTTTGTCTTTGGTAATAAATCGAGATATGGGTTGCTTATACCAGTATTATAAAAGATCGGTTGGCAATTGTTGCAATGAGCTCAGCCAGTCGGTCAATCACATACTGACGGGATAGCACTCTCCTCCGCAACGTGCGAGATATAGGCAGATGCGTATGAACCAATGAGCGCCGCAGGCGATCAGCTTAGAAATACCATTTAATTAGAAAAAGCAATTGACCATCACTGATTTTGGGCAGTCGATCTCCAGCTGACCTTGGTCTCCTAATTGTGCTCTGCCTGAACCACTGTCTTTTCAATCAATTCAAAGGGCCGGATTAGAGCCACAGTAGTCAAAGATATAATCACTTATCGTCTGACAACGTACTGCTGAAACCATATTATCTGGATTTCCGCACCGAATCATCGTATCTGCTTTAGCAATGGTGCACTAAGGTTTCTGGGTTGATTTCCTGACCAAAGGTCCTGACATCCAACCTCTTTATTAAAGTATTGTAGATGCGCTCGATCGCAGCAGACAGCGTTGTGAAGTTCCATAGTTTGGTCGTAAAGCTGTCTTGACAATGTCTCTGTTCCTGTCGAGGTTTCTCTGTCCTCGCCAACAGTAAATCTGATCGTAAGATAGATGATATCCCGACGCTGGTAAAATGGGCTCACTGCTTCTTCATTGCAACTTTCAGAAAACTTGCAAACCGGTTCTTCAAATCATGATGTCCAGTGAATATCGTAGTAGTCACCTTATCGGGCCCAAGATGAAAGATCTGTCGAACTCCTGCAGAGACATAATAAAGCGCTGACCATGCTCCTGCCATGTTAGCAATTTCAATATCAAAACGGAAAGTTACGATGAGAACGTCTTGCATATTTTCCAGAAAAAGCCATGAATAAGCTCGAAAATTCTCTTCAATGTTATCAGGATGTGCAGAAACGCGTTTTCAAAAGTAAAGTACTCGTATTATAAAAACTATGCCCAGCAGCTTGTTCCAGCATGACGCATATCGTCGTTAAATTTATTCGACCGTGTCAGTGTTTTCACTTCCTCACGAGTTGGCAATAAAGTAATGCATGTAGCCGCTTAATAAACAGTCATGGGTGAGATAATTTTCCCATATTCATGTGGCTTGTACAGACCACGTAAAATATCTGCTACATTCCAAAATAAGATTAGCTTGTTTTGTACATTTGTTGTTGTTTGATTATTGCGAATAGTTTCGTTCACTGCATTTCTTTTGCTTTCTATAACTCTGCTTCTGAGACACATCATATAATAAAAGTAATAAAAGGCAAAAAGGCATGCAGAGCGGTTTTACGTTTATAATAAGCTGCCTAGTTCCCTCATTTCTTCGAAATTTTTGCTCCTCTCTCCACCAAATATCAATTTACATTTTGACTGATAATAATGCTAAATGTAAACTTACATTTGCGGTTAGGAAAATAATTTTAAAATTGATTTCTTTTGATGTATTTTTCTGAGTGGTTTGAGCCAGATAGGTGGAAGGTTGCTGGCCTTTCAAATATGTTAAAGCGGTATCATCACTATGTTATTAAAGATTTCTCTTACGATTGCAAGATTGTCCACTCTTGAGTCATCTCAATGTATTGCGTTTCGTACTTTTGGATGCTTTTTAGTAAACGACCCTTGATTTTCAGCGTCGAGAAAGCTTGCCATAAAAGTTAGTCCGGATCGTGAAAACGAGGCTTATCGGGTTTTTAAATGGAGCTTTTTCAGGAGTTGTAAAAGGTATTCTTTTCAGCCAATTGATGAAAGAGACGGCTCTGCCAGATTTGTTTGGATAAACTGGCTCAACCCAGCCGTATCAACTTGTCAATCGAGATCAATGCTTTTGGAATGGAAAATCTCAAATGCCAGTCAAGCTTCAGTTCTATCAAATCTGTTGGAAGCGGATCAATATGAGCGAAGCGGTCAATCACCGCAACTGCAACAGAAAATCGAGAAAATCAATTGAATCGGATTGCAACTCTACAACTATCTATGTCGTTATCTTGTTGATCGAGATGATCTGATTAAAAAGAGCGCTCCTTCTAGCCAAATGATATTCGTCAAAAACTTCCAATGAATTGCTTCATCGTCGCAGCGGTAAGCAACAAAGCGAAGAGGTGAGTGTTGAGGAGCTGCCGTACCCTCGAGTAAAACTTGGATTAAAAGATTGACTATTCCTAAAAAGTTAGAATCACTGCTGGAAGAATGAAAGATCGAGCAACCTCCTGATTGTTTTAGGTATGTAGCAATGTGCAGCAAGCATAAGGAGGTAATCCACACTGACAATCGTGAAAAGGCAAGAAAAGTTGAAATTCAATGACAGTGACTATTCCAGATTTAAAAAGTAAAAGAAAAGTACTGAATTTTCTGTTTACAGAGGGAATGAGATATTATAATCATCTTGGCGCAAAGATTGCTAATCCTTTGACGGGAAAACTGACTTGGCAATGACTGATGACTTTGGAAGGAGTGACTTTTGATTGGATAATGAGTGAAAATTATATTCCTCAGCAAGATTTGGTTTGGCAGCTTGGTTTTGACCTATCAGCTGGTAGTGAAATTCAAAAACGACGTCCTGCTCTTGTTATTTCCAGTCCAGGCTTATGCTAGGCAGACTGGGTTTGTCACTGTTGTCCCGTACCTATGTAGGCCGGGAAAAACTAAAAAGCGCAAAATCTTCTGGTTGACCTTAGCCGTCGACTATTGATGGGTTCGTTAATCATTTTCAACTCCTTACCTTTGATTATAGGACGAGAAACGTCCAAAGGTTGGACAATTAGATACAGAGAGCATTTCAAAAGGTTGCTGCAACTTTTACCAATATATTTTCGAAGATTAATTTTAATGCTATTAAAAAGCTGTCAAAATGTTTGACGCTTTTTGAGACAGTTCTCATCCACTGACTGGTCTTCTTTTAGTCTTTTCACTTGCCGTTTGAAAGGATTGATTTCTCTTTTCTAGGGTCTTCCAAAGTTTTCAACAATGTTGTCTGAAAACTCATCATCTTCTTCTGACTATAACTTGCCTCGAAAATGTGGCAAAAGCGTTTTCTTCAACTGTGTCTTTGCCGTTATCATTTTGTTGCTCACTCTACATCCGTGATCTCTTTTGCCGATCGCGAGACATTGCTTTGTTTGCCTTGGCGAGACTTGAGAACAGCTTCACGACATCGGCTGAGTGTTACGCCAGTCTCAGCAGCGCGACAACTTCAAATGATAAAGATTTCATCAGCGGTTTCATTGGCTGTCCTCAAATCTTGTCAGCATTTTTGGCACCGATAACCGCGGTTGCTTCTTCACCAACTTTTTGAGAATCTTGTTCAATCCCTTATCCAAAAGATAATTGGTATAAGAGCCTTCCTTAGGGTTTCTTTGCGATCTGGCGCTTCTTTGTAAAGTGTTTCTAGCATAATTAAAATGTGAGTGTCTAAAAAGCGACCGAATTTTAGGAAATTATCGAAATCCAGGATTTTCCCCAGATAATTTATCTCAATTCGAGCTTTAAGCGTAGACTCATTTCCTTTCTTTCGATTTTTGAAAATAGCAGAGCTTAATTTTCATCTTGTTCTTGACCATAAATCTCGGTACACAAGGAATGGCTCCTGTGTGCAGGCGGCGCCGACGTTCTACGGCAGCCAATGAAGTGTCTTGGTCACGATCTGTCTTGATGGACTGAGCATACTGATAATGCCACTGGTATCTCCCTTATGCCAGGTTCATTGCGAGGAGACGGCTCCAAGTAGTACATTTTCTTTGCTTTTTCTAAGGGTTTTTGATATTAGCCTGTTCATTCATATAAGCCAGCATGAGAACGGCCCGATACTGAGAGGGTGTCACAATAACTTTGGTAATGAGGCCACCTTGTAAAAATCTAATGATAAATCGGTCATTATCTCACACCTCGATGCATGCTCTTTCATGGCTTTTTGGTATCTGCGATTAGAAACCTCGCCATAATGGAAAATGGATGCTGCTAAAGGCACCTGTTATGGGGTCTTTTCAGACTTCCACCATGTGCTCCATGTCCGGCACCGGCGGCTGAGGCAATGATGGGAATATCCAGCCAACTGAGCAGCGGCATTTACTAACATATCTAAGTCAAAACCGGACTTGGTGCCAGATCCTTATCCATGCTTGATGAGGAGAATTTCGCCAGCACCCAGCTGAACGGCTACTTTAACCCAAGATAAAGAGATCAATGCTGTGTCTTTCGTGACCTGCAACGTAAACATGCCAAGAATCGTCTGCAACTTCTTTGCGCGCATCAATGGCAACGACCACACATTGGCTGCCAAATTTCTCAAGCACAATCGTATGATGACTGATTGGCGATGGCCGATGAATTAACAGCGACCTTATCGGCACCAGCCTTGAGCATTTTGATGCATATCATCAACTGAACGAATACCACCGCCAACGGTAAAGGGAATAAAGACTTGGTCCGCTACATGTGCCTTACCATATCCACTGTCGTTTCTCGATTGTCCGGGGTTGCTGCCAATATCTAAAAGACGGTTCATCACAGCCGCTTCGCAATAAGCACGCGCAGCATCAGCAGGATCACCAGCATCGGTCAGATTAACCGAAGTGACACGCTTAACGACGCGTCGCATCGCTTGACATCTGGGCAAGGAATAATCCAGATAACATGGCTAACCCTCAAAAGTTCTCTTAATTCTTGCAGACCTAATATCGCCATTATAATAAAGCTTTGCACGACAGTAAGGTATAGGCACAATCTTTTTCTGATTGTTGCAAATCTGACGGGGCATGGATACCACCTGAGGGCAATAACCTTGGCACTTGTCAAGTGAGCGAAATTAGTTTCTCGCAATGTCCAAAATTGAGGGCCTGTCAATGTGCTTTCATCACGGTCAACGTCGAGTATAGACAAAAAGTCTGACACCCATTTTCCATTTCCAAGGCTAGAGGCTGATGTAATCCAACAGTGCTGGTCTCCAACCAACCTTCTGTAGCTGCCCATCCCGATTTTTAGCATCAATACCAACAACAATTTTATCGCTGCCAAATTTATCCAGAGCTTCCTTGACAAATTGGGGATGCTACTGCCATAGAGCCAATAATCACACGATTAATACCGACAGATAAATAATCTTCAATTTGTTCAATGGTGCGAATACCACCGCCGACTTCAATCGCCAAGCCTGTCATTTCTTTAATCTTGGCAATTAAATCACGATTAGCAGCCCGACGCTCAGGGTGCACCCATCCAAATCGACAACATGGATGTATTGGATACCTGCTTCCATGAAAATAATAGCTTGGCAGATGAACATTATCATTAACAAATCTCGTCTCTTGCTCAAAATCTTGACAAGGCGAACAACAGCATGACCGTTTTTGAATATCGATAGCTGGAAGATTTGCATAATTAAGATACCAAGAGCGTTAAGAAAGCAAGAAGAAAATAGGAAACTGACGACGTGACTTTGTCACTAGGAAGTTTATCTTTTTCTCGATGCTTTTAGCTCGGGTTCAGTTCGAAAAATCTAACGAACTTTCCTTTCTATAGTTTAGTCAAGTAATGAGCTTTTAGCTCGAACTCACTTTTCTTTCTCTTTCTTAATTATCTAGTCGAAATAACGTGGTCATTCTAGACTTTGAGCCCGGGTTTCAGTTCATATAAATGAACCGTCCTTTCTAATTTATTTCCATCAGTCACACAAATCCACAAATTTTTGAGAATACCTAGTCCGACATCACCCGATTTTTCAGGGTGGGGACATGAGACGCCGTAGACATTATCCTTGTGAATCATGGCCGTGGTACTTCAATAGAATAGTCAACTGTCACATCAATGTATTCTTGGGGGACATCTGTAAAAGTAGCTATGCACGAAAATAGACAGCCTGACCTTGCAAAACTGGCTGTCAAAGCTGACTTCTGCTTGACCTGCAAATCATCCAGCCCATATGGGAACAGGAAAACCAACTTTGAGCTGAAATTTCCTCGACAAATACCAGAAATAAAGCCAAAAACCAGCTGTCTCTACAGTGTTCCCAAACCTCTTTTCCACTAATAATTGCATGCCAGACAAATGCCTAAGCCTTTGGCAACAACTTCTTTGATAACAGCAAGGCCTCTTTTTCAAGTTCGAGACAGACTGGAAAAGCACCAACTCCTGGCAAAAATCAAACTGAAAGCTACAATCTTTTGCGGATCCGTGATAGGTTCTGCCTTGACATAAAGTTTATCCAAAGCCCGCAGGACGATGGCGGTACGCCTGCTGCTCGTAATCAATAACTATAATCGCAAGGTCTCCTTTCTCTCTAAATCCAAAGCATACATAGCGGTTAACTCAATGACTACTATCAGCGCAAAAATAAGAGTAAAAGTTTGATCATAAATCATCGCAAAAACAGAAAAATGGTCAGACCGTGAACGGAAACGATTCCAGAGCAATTTAGCTCTTCCCTTCAAAGCTATTGGTGAACTTGAGACACCATAGCGAGACCAAATGAAAGCAATAATCGAGTCCAAAGAAGGATATAAAACTCTGACTACCAGACTGCATCACAAAATGCTGCTGCTTTAAACCAATTATTGCCGAAACCTCCAAGACAAAACGAGAAGTGTCAAAGCTTGAAAAAATTTTCTCATGAGTCCTATATCTTGAAGCATCCTTTTGTAGAATTAACTTAATTTCTGGATTGATGGTCACTACTTCACGAAGCGCACGACCAGTTGCTTTAAAAGAGACTCTCTGCCTTGTGGTGGTTGTTCTTACCATGCAAAATCTTTAAATGCAGATTCATTTGCACATTAGCAAGAGCTTGGAAGAATTCTTCTACCAATTCAGTATCAAAATGCCTGATTTTGGATTGTCAAAAACAGCATCACCAAATAAGAACGGCCCCGGACGGGTCAGACTGTGGACATACCAGGTTTTGGGTCCATGGGCAAAAACTTGTCCCCGCAACATTTACATACTACCTTATCTCCCAAGGCTTGACGCAGGGCTTGACCAAAGAACGCTAGACATCGCCACCGTATGATGACCATCCACATGCAAATCTGCCATCAGCCTTAACACTAGGGACATCCGTCCATGACGAGCAAGGGTTAGCATGCTGGTCAGCCACGCCTGTCTGAATGTCCACAGGTTCCTGTGTATCTAAATTAAACTCAGCTAATCTTGGTTTCAAAGGTATTGCGTTCGATTTTCGCTTTGTCTCTTTTTCACTCATCTAATATTTCAATCACTTTGCACATCTGGTTCATTGATTTGGTAGGGTGCTTGTTGGCGGACAATTGGTTTTGGCATCAAAAGGCATACTCGATTCACTCTCTCATGAATCATGGGCAAGTCATTGGCACCATCACCCATGGCAATGGTTTGTGGAAAAGGACAAGTTCATTCTACTGCCCAATCGTGGAGCTTTGTACTTGATTTCCTTTGGTCTTAATGTCTCCGTATGTCTTTGGCAGTAGCACCCATCAACACAACTTTTAAAATGGTTAGCGCTAACATAATCAATGCCAGCTTCTGCTGCTAATCTGTCGACTGTCTCATGAAAGCCACCTGAAACCAGACCGACTTTGTAACCACGCATGCAATTCCGCCACCAATTCCCTTAGCATTTTTATTGAAATGAATGGGTGCCGACCTTGTCAAAAATAGACTCTGTAATCTTCCAAGGTTGCCACACGCTCCTCAAGTGCCTGACGGATCAAAGCTCCTCGCATGGCCCGCTCTGGTAATCAGCAGCACCTGCTGACCAACGGTCAACCTCATCTCCAAGAAGATCAATGACTTCTTCCTGAACAAGGGGTAGAGTCAACATCCATGACCAAAAGTCCCTTAGTTTTGTCATTTCTCACCTCAATTGCTCTGGCATGCCTGCAAACCTGGCAGCAGAGGTTGTGATATTGCTTTTTCAGCTGCAGCTTAATGGGTGGCAGCCTACTGATTGCGTGTGGATGCGTTTGACAAAGTGCATACCAAGTGCTGATGAAAAACGACTGGTAGCTGTTGTTCGGCAGCACATGGTTGGCACCCAGCATAATCACCAATTGGTTACTGGTGTAATGTCAGGAAAATCGAACCAGCATTTTGTACCCGTTCCAAATAATCATGGCTTTTATCTATAGCAATTTCTAAGTGCTCTTTAGCGCCACTAAATTCATGAGTTCAAACATGCTCTACATCTTGGGCAATAATAATTCGACCATTGTCAGTGAAGGACGAGCGATAGCCTGACGTGGAAGGTTTGCTAAATTGCCTTTTCAATTTCTAATTCAACCGCATCAGCCATTCAGCGCAGAGTTGAGTGACGAGAATAGCACGGGCACGTACATCATGGTGTCTGCTGAGACGGAGCAAATCAGCAGCCACATAAACAGGATTGGCTGTACCATCTGCGATGACACGCAATTTCGATGGTCCGGCAATCATATCAATGCCTACCTACCATAAAACCAACTAGCAGTTGCTACAAAAGATATTGCCCGGCCTGTAATCTTATCCACTTTTAGGCAGTGTTTGTGCCATAAGCCAAAGCTGCAATTCCTTAGGGCACCGCCAACCTGATAAATCGATCAACACTCGGCCCGGTTTGGCAGCAACCAAAATGGCTGACAAATGTTCCTGCGGCGGTGTAATCATAATGATTTCTTTCACACCTGCAATTTTTAGCTGGAATAACATCCATGAGTACAGATGATGGATAAGCTGCTGTTCCACCGGGGAAACTATAGACACTCAACACGCTCAATGGGACGAATCAGCTGTCGCAGAAGCACCCAACTCGAGGAGGTTGATCTTCAAAACCTCCTTCTAATGGTGCTGTATGGTAGGTTGATATTAGCTGCATTTTCAGAGGTAGCTGCGAGAACATCTTTATCAATCTTGTCAGCTTCATTGACAACTCGATCCGAAACGTGCCAATTCGGATATTACAACATGATCAATCAGAATAAAGCTCGTAAGCCTCGTCACCTTCTTCTTTGACTTTTTCGATAATCTCACGAACAGTCAGCTTCAGCATCTAAAATTTTTCCTTGCTGAGTTCCAGCTGCTCTGATATAAACATGTTAGAAATCTCTTCATTTGTTCTGTTAAACGTTTCATTTATGCCACCTCTCATCACCGACAAGGTTTTCCATTTTTCTTGATGAGAAGCATATGGAATTCTGGTTTATAAACTGCCTTATTGACAATCATAGCGAGCTGAAATACGACAAATATCTTCAAAAGACTTCCAAGCCATTAGCGACCTAGGTGTATGCCTGTAACAATATCGACAATGGCATCCGCTAAACTCAATAACAGGGGCAAATTTCCACTTCCTTGAATAGAAATAATTTCAACATCCTCCCCTTTTGATTGAAAAGTCTCTGGCAACTGCTGGATATTTGGTTGTAATCCCGCTTGCGTTTATGATCACTAGGATTACTAATCTGGTGATGAGCTGCTGAAATACGCAGATCAGAAGTGGATCCAGCATTCCAGTAACCTGTCGGATGTGTCGTCAGATCTTTTCCCACAACACCAACATCAGCTTCCTACCATGACGACAGATGGTGACATCTGGGTGCTAACATAAGCAGAAAACGAAAAGCTTATCTGGACTTTCAAAAATCAGATTACGACTCCTTATCAGCCATGAAAAGACATATCAAAACGCTCCTCTCGTAATTTGACCGTATCCTTTTCAATTCTGCGCTTTTGTCAAGGCAATGGTTAATTGTTTTGTCATAATTCCTCCTAAAAGCGAGATGTGATCATGGATAGCCTGATAAACACTATCAATATCAAGTGCCCAACTGATGGCTGTTAATTCTTTGCGCAAAACAACAAACAGCTTATCAGCTTGACCACCTGATACAAAAGCACTGGAATCTTATCGCCAAATACCTGAAATATAAGTCCCGTATGAATAAGGGCATACGACGGTGTGCAAATCAGTAATCTCTGATGAAACCGCCAGTTCTTGCAATAAGTCTTCCCAAATGGTCAGGCTGATAAGATTGTCACATGATTGGTTAACTGGCAGGCTTTTTCAAGAACCTGATGACTCTCCCAAAGAGAAAGGCTGTCTTATCAAGGCATCAAATTCACTAGGGGTAACGATGGGTAATCGTGCAGACTTGTGATATTTTTATCTTGAATGAAAAGTGTTAACTCTTTCTCAGCAGCTCTCAGGAATGCCCAATTTTGCAAAAATGGTCTGCCCAAGATATGTGATGAGAAAATTCAAATTTATAATCTTTTAAACCACTGACTCAAAACGCATCCCGTTTTAGCTGAAAGCAGAGCATCTTTAATGGCATCTTGAGTCTTGTAGCCAACAATTTCAATACCTGCTTGTGTGTGCTCATGGCCCAAACCGCGCAGCTCCTCGTATGCCAAAAACCTTGCCCGAATAGAGAACTTAATCGGTGTTTCAACAGTGTCAAACAATGACGACCGATTTGCCCGGCTGGTAATGTCGGGACGCAGACTAGAGATTTCTGCGCTTTCATCAAAAAGGTGGTAAATGCTCGAAGAAACATCATCCGCAAAAACTTCAAAAATGTTCCAAAAGTAGGCGTCTCAAGCCATTTAAAACTTTGTTTAATTAAAAGATTACTAATATCCGCTCAATCTCATACATGACACGTGCTCGCTTAAAGGCTTGACGTCATGCCAACTAGTAAAGCTTTGTCTATTCTCTTATTTCCTCAATGGCCTTAACGACCTCTTCCATTTCCTCTTGTGTCCACCATCAATCTGCAAATAATCTCTAATCCGTTTGCTGACTTTTGGAAAATAGTGGACATAAACTCTTTTCTAGCTTCTAATTCTTGATATAGCTTTGCTGTCCGCAAGATCATGGGGTTTTGTCAAGATAAAATTTGCTTGACCTAGGCAAAACATCAAAACCTTGTTTGACTAACTGCTCAGAAAACCAGCCTGGGTCTTTTGAATCTTTCTTTAGCATTTTTCCTGATAATAGGACTATCTTCAACGGCTGCCGTCGCCAACCTTCTACACCAACAAATCAACAGAATAAGTTGATGGAATGTTTAACAGCATTCATAACTAGCAATCAAAGGCCCATAGCACTGCGTAACCAACCAACGCGCAAACCTGCTAAAGCCGCATCCTTAGAAAAGGTCGTATGGCAACAAGATTATTATACTTATTTAATAAGGAAAGAGCTGATTGACCACAAAAATTGATATAAAAGCCTCATCAATATTGACTACGGTATCTTGATTACTTTGAGAAGCTTTTCAATTTCATTCAGAGCTTCTGTAAAAATGCCAGTAGGGCATTAGGATTGAGTCAAGAATAATCCCGCCATTATCAGCTAAATAGTCTTCTGTGTTTATGGTGAAATCCTCAACTAAAGAATTTCATGATGAGTTAACCTGATAAAGATCTGCCCAAACCTTATACCATAAGTTAAATGGCTGGGAAAAGGACGGGTTCATCGTTATTGAGAAAGCCAAGCAGATAGATAAAACATCATCTGAACCAGTAGCAATTATCAACTGTTCGGAGCAACTCTAAATTGATTGTAAGGCTAGCCCTGCATCAGTCTGTTCAAGCGTCGAATACTTACGTAAAATTATCAACATCAAATTGGCTAAAAGCTTCACGAACTCTGGGACTAACACCGCAACATTTCTTTCGTTGGTATTCAACTTTAATCATCTTCCTTTCAGCAGGTTGAACTCCTGCTACATAAGGTTCAATTTGTCATATCCTCTAATCATGTCACCTCAACAAACTATTCAGCGCCCTCGCAAAGAAAATTTGCAAGGACGCTGCATTACACGTGGTTCCACCTTCATTCAGTAGCCTGTCGCCAAGACTACCCTCAGAGTTTGAAAACTCCTATTCGTAACGTGAATAACCCGTCGAGCACTACTTTCCCACGATTTGGCACCCTGCACTCAGAGAAAATGTGTTATCTAAAGCTTTTTGTATGTTTTCTCAGCTTCCTTTCATACTCTCTATTTTGTTTCTTAGATCTCTCTCATTGCTTTTCTATTTTCTTTTATTTACAAAGAAAATTCTGAATATTACAAGCTTAAATTTTATCGATGCCAATAAATGGACGATAATGGTTATGATATCATCGTGACGGGCATTTTATTACTACTATCTCTTATTCAGCAACGGTATCAAAACGTTGTGTGTTGAAACTGAGGGCACTATTGTCCCAAGCTCTTGGTTATATAATTGATCTATCTGCTGTTTTCAGATGACGACTGCGGCAAGCATATGATGAATAGAAGAGCAAAACACATCCAGCTAGGAAATGTCTTGATATCAGCCATAAGAGTTTCAAGCAAGTGCCATTGAGACCAACATGCACCAATCACATTTCGCATCCTTTTTGATCTCGTTTTCCCGCACAAAATTCTACCTGTACTCCTTTACTGCTGAGCATATGCAATTTGGTGCAGCTAATGCTAAAGCGGTACAACCTGTTGCTTTCTATATTGCTGCCATAAAATCTATAATGCCTTTGAAAGATTTTTACAAAGTCTCTTGACCAACAAATGCAGTTAGACCAAGATAGACTCAACTATAGGGACATAAACTAATCTTAATCATCTTTGTATTTCTAAAAGCTGAGCTAACAAATAATTGCAGGCCAGGTAAAGCATATAGCCGGGTAATTTGAGAGGAAAAGTGATCTTTTGAAAGCACTATCAAGGATGGACTTGGCCTTTCGAGTATATTAACAACATTAAAATCGGTTGAAAAGTGGTATATCGAGGTACCTGCCCGCAATGAACCAGCACAGCGCGCTACCTACATGCCAGTGCCGTCTAAATTTGATTTGTGCAATCAATGATGAAACGATGGTAATGCCATCTCTAATTGATAGAAAGAGTCGAGACAAAAGTCGTCCTGAAATCTCCTGAAATCTATAAGCAGCGCTGCAAATGCTCTGATGAGTATCATTAAAATCGAAATGGTTTCACGCGTCTACAAGAAGAAACAAAACGATCTAGTAACGCCGTTCCTACTGTCTCTAAAATGAAAACATCATCAAAAGAACCTTTGCGGTCATGCACTAGCTCTGTGGAGTCACAAGAGGCGATCAGCTTTCGTAATTGCGGTACCAAAACTGCGGTGATGGCTCTGAAGCATTGCGGCAACTGGCTCTGCTGGCGCTACCTTTGAACAACACAGTAAGCCCGTTTCTTCGAAATTCCCCAGCTGCTGTCTTCAGCTGTGTCAACCGATTAACTGGTGTCGATATGAATACGAGCACGATCCGCTCCATCGATGAGGCTTCCTGAGCTGAGCGGACTTTGCTGTGTAAGAAGAACTGCTGAGAAAATCTTGCGTGCACACGAGGCAAGTGCGTTTTCCATAAAGCGTTTAATGGCGTACACCGATTAATAGCGCATCTAATTTCTGACGTGCCGTCTTTCGCGACATTTTCAATGTAAGCCACGTAAAACATCAGCGGCCAGCTGACCTCTCTGGGTCAAAGGTCAGGTTCTCAATAGCACGACCAAACTGGTCTTCGAGCAGAGGAATGGCTCTTGGAGTACTGCCAAAACTCTCTGTCATCGGCAAGACATCTTTTCATACATCAGCTATTTCTTCATTAGCTGTCACGCACATTAGGTTCTTCTTTTCTCATGTCAGATATATCTGTGATTGAGACGCCCAATTTCCGCTTCTAACTGCTCGGCCATTTTTCCTTTGGCATGTTCCAAGTAAGCCGGGATAATCTTTGCTGGCTTGACAATATTCTGGCAAAATGAACTCTTACAGTTCAAAAGACTGTGGCAAAAGAGGAATCAATTTCTTTCCTGAATCGCTCTCTCGAGACCTGGCCCATTGCAAGATCCAGGGAGACAGCCCATTTGGAGTTACTGCCATACAGCTTCCACGAACTTCTTGACGTTCCTCAATATTGTTTCTTTCAGGAGGATGATGTTTCTCTCAAGGATGCGCGGTAGCCTGATTCCAGTCGTCCAATCGATCCTGATCATCTCTAATTTAGCTATCATGAGCGGAATTTTCTCCGATCATTGCCCAAGACAGTGTGTATGTCTCTTCATTGCACGATCAAGAAACTCTCGATGCTCAACAGGATCTCTGATGACAGTTACAAATTGCGAGGAATCTCGCCTCCCAATATTTTTGAGCTGCTTTTCGATTTCGTGGCATGGTAATACCAAAATTGCTATCTCCTTCTGCTAGCCGAAGTCTTTGCAAACTTTCATACATTTCTAAAGCGCATGTAAAACACGAGCACTGGTCTTCCGCTCTTTGCAAAACAACAAGCGCTTCTCTGATTGCCTTTAACATTTCCTTCCGCTAGATTTAACTGGCATTTCGATAATGTGTACTAATTTGACTGAGCATGCTCGAAACAGAAATGTGATGTAAGGCTGCTGTAAGTTCTATAGATGGATTGAAGATCCACTAAATGAATTGAGTGATAAATCAACCTCATTTTGATTCATTCTTGCGGCAAAGTCGTTTGACTTTGACGTTCATGGTACAGTTTCTTTTACTTCTTCAATTTTCATCATTGACAGGCAACCAAAAAGATTTTGTTTGCGTTCTTCCAATCTTTGTGATTAACGAATCATTTTCGTTTTCTGACAGTTAGCAGTAACAGATAGGCACTAATCACTACTTCAATACAATATGCCACCATCAGCAGCCTACAATCTCCGCTATGAGACATCCTCAATCTCCTTAAATTGTCTTTATTATTATTATTCACAGTAGTCAAACAACGTTACGATTATAACATACTTCCTGCACGTCATTTCCGATTAAAATGTCAAGCGTACTATAAACCGCATTTTCTTCAATAAACTACGACGACGGTTCGAAGACGATCTCCCATATAGCATTTCAAGATGTCGCGGTCGCCCTCAGCAGCATCGTCGAAATGAAACGCGGTTGCCAGCATTGCTGACGGTGTCCGGATTCATGGTTGTTTCCCAAAGCCGATGATCATCCATTTCCTCAAAGCCCCTTATGCAGCGCTGAACGCCGGTTTTGAACAGTCATGACTATATTTCCTTTCTCAAAGCTTCCTGCGTAAATCCTTCTGATCATTTCCGGGCCAGAATGTATTCTTTGTGCCATCACCGCCAACAACTTAAGCCCGGCTGCCGATGAGGCGGTTAAAGCGCGACATGAGAGGCAGCCTGCCTCAAGCACCGGACGCATGAAACGATAAATAAGTACAAAAGTAAGGTTCTCATATGAGCATCGACATCAGCATCAGTCATGCACCACCCACCTTTTGATGACGGCGTGACGAAACACTCAAATTCTGCCCCAAAACCTGTCTCCCGTACTGCTGTGAAGAGACTTCTGATTTCTTCATCGTCGAATCTTATCCATGGTAGCTTTTTCAACATCAGAATTTTACCGCGAATAGGCGTAAGGGTGGCGAAATTCACGGTTACGCAGCGACTGAGCAGAACCGCCAGCGTCTCCCTCCACACAAAGAGCCCACTCTGGATGGGATCGTTATAGCTGACAGTGCAAACGACCTGCCCGGTGGATGCGAGAGTTTCAGAGTCCGGATTTCTTCCTGAGCTCCGCTGCGCTCTTTTCCCAGCCGCAATACGACTGTAGCTATTGGTATGCCAAACTTTTCAACAATCTTTTGACGATTTGTGGGTTTTCTAACGAGGAAACGAGTTGAGAGCAGTACGCCAGAAGAGTCGATTGCACTCAGTACAACGCAACTTCTGAATTTCCCAGCTTGGTCTTGGGTTTGTCCTTCTACTGCGGATGGGAGCGCGTAACCGAAATGATGGGCCGCTCAGCCTTCCACGACATCGTCATGCAGTTTAAAATTATCCTCACTTTTGTTGACGTTTTATTTTCTCGCGTAATCATTGATAACGCTGTGTCCAGTTTCGCACGGAATCCTTTGTCTCATGCGTCCACCTCTCGCGAGTGGTGAATATTAGCGTAAAACTCATGGGATTTCGCAGGAAAACTAGCCAGGTAGCTGTATGGCGTAGCGACTTCGAGCCCATCATACCATCAAAGAACCATCCGTATAAATCGCCCATCAAAACTCCAACTTTCTGTGTATCGTGATGAATTCTACGCAGCTTTACTGAGGCTACGCATCTCATAGTGATCTCTTTGCTTTCTTTGTCCGAGGCGTTTTATCGGTAATTGAAATTTCTCAAACCTTTTATCTACGAAATGAGTCTTGAATACGCTCACTAATTTATCAAAAATCAAATCTCAGTTGTTCTCGCATCTCAGGATCTGGTGTGAAGTGAACAATCGTTCCAGTACATTCTGTACTCACCAATGACTAAATGTCTGTGCAACCACTCCGCGATGATATCTCCTGAGAGTCGAATCTTGCCATTCTCATGGACGCTGTAACATCCAAACTGCGTTGAGGAAAGCAGCATCACGACCGAAGAACCAACACCATGAAGTCCTCCAGATACCTTTGGTAACCGCCGCCGCCGATTTTCCTCCTGCGCGGAGAACGGTAAAAGCGGTCTCAGAGGCAGCTGGTCGACCTGTAATTTTGCTCATTGGAATATCGACACCAGGAATGCCGCGACGTCATCACAACCGTACATTGTCTTCTTCACAAAACTTGAATGTGACTGGCAAAACCCGCAAAAGCTTTCTACTCAATGTATCGACAATTTCCCAAACAGGTAGATGCAGTCTTCTTTTGAAGTTGAACAATATACATCCCTGGACGCACAGTGGGAAACGAGCTTCAAGTGGGCTTCAAAAACCTGAATCGGCTGGGCATCGTACTCTTGTGCTAACTGATCTCAAATTTTTATTTTCTCTCTGGCTATTGACCTGATGCAACACTTCATTTATGGATTGCTATCCACGACTTTGACCCGACCCACTAAAACAGTATCGAAACCCAGTCTGCCTGACCCAAGCTTGAGTCATCAGTCTTCTCGATCACCAAATGATGCATATACGTTTGTAAGGCATCTTTAAATGAAACTTTGGGAGCATACTCGGCCGGATCTGTGCTTTCTGGCGGACCAGCGACTGGCAGACAACTTCTCAGGAAAAGAGAGGCTAACCTTTGTTTCGATCTAAAATCAAAAACTTGATTACCGCGGGTGAGAGACCAAAAGTCCGTCCTCCACCAGCGAACAAATCTGTCGAGAACTTCCTAGCTCCTGCAAAAGAATGGGGCTTTTCTGGACATGCAGCATCATTTCTTCATATGCCTCTCGAAATGCTGGACAATCTGAAACAAAATAAGAAATGGCAGTATCAAAAGTCGACTCCGAAGCTTCTATCAGCAAACGCGCCGAGGTTTGCGTAGCTCCAAAATCAGCTAAAGTCGCAAACGACGCTTTGGCTGACATACACATGGTTATCTATAGTCAGTTCCAGTCAGACTTGTGATGTAACGAGTGATAATTCATACCTTTCTATTGTGGGTTTGTATTTTTAGGATTTGTGCCACGATCCTAAAGACCAACGTTTTCCTCTCGTTGCTTCTCATATCTTAACTTGCTCTGAGCTTTTACGCTCTATTATGGCTAAGAACCGGCTCATAATCTCTTTTGCCAGTTTTAATAGTTTGGACTGGCATGACATCAAATGCTAAGTGGCTAATAGTCTGATGTATTAGCTTAGCAGCAGAGATTGTGTCTTCGCGATCATGACACCGTGCATCATCTCAGTTCCTTTCTCAGCTTTTCAACCTAGGCAAAGTCCTCGAAAAATTTCCTTCAAAGTATTGTTATAGGTATTGATTTCACCTTTGCTGTCAGTGCTTTATAGCAACCTACTACATTTGCCACTACTATTTTACGCTTATTAGTATATCGAAAAAGAGCCTTTCCAGAATTTCGTAAGACCCCTCCCTTTTGATATGAGCAAAAATAGCGTCTGTGGCCTTCCTCTGATTGAGACTGGCATCTGAGTAGACATAGACAAGACCAATCCAACACCAGTGGAAATTGGGAAACTGAAGGGAAACTTGCTCCTTGGGAAATAAAAGGAAGCGTACCTAAGTTAAAGCGATAATGCTAACTGCATGCTGCAGATGGTTCATATGGCAAAAGAACTCACCATATAAATAAAACCTAGCTGAAGATATAAGCATAAACATAGATTGTTTGATCGCGTAAAGTGACACGCAGTGCATACGAGTAAATAAGAATTCAAATAGAGGGCCACATAACAATACCGCCAATAGCCAAAATTCTCAGCAACGACTGTGGTATCATATCCTTTCACCGGCACGGACAGGAACAGGAAGTCTAACAACAATGGCCCTTCCAAATATAGCCACCATCAGCCTAACCTGCAAATCATGCCTTGAGTTTGCGTAAGCAATGCCACCAGCATAACTGCATGGATCAAGGGAGTTTCATAGCGAGACGATTTAATCTGATAGGTACTCCATCTCCCGGTGATGACAGAGGATTCACCTACCACCAGGAACTACAGTCGCTCATAAAAAGAGCAACTATCAAAGGCAACCCAGCATCAACGACTGGCAAAATAATCTGCCAAGAGATACCTGCAAGATTAATACCTCAGACCAGCCAAAGATAACCATACCATATAGCAGTCCAAATCTTTTTGCGGAGACAGAATCATAATAATAGGCAGTGTTAACAATGCAAACCAGAGTAAAAGTCTCCATCTTCTTGCGATTCTTTTCTATACTTTTGTCTAAAAGTGACCAGTTAAGCGTGCTAAAATTAGTATATAGGAAACTTCTCATAAACCTGGCAGGCTGAGATGAAAGTCACTGGAGACCAATGGAGACCCAGTTTTAGCACCTGTCAGCTAGCATCTAATTCATAGGACCGTGTAAAAGATCAAAGAGATCACTAAAATTAACCCAAGCCATAGTAAATAAGGAGTGATTTTCCAAAGGAATTCCGTACTAAGAGAGCATGACAACAAAACTAGCATACAGCTCCATAATCCAGCTAAATCAACTGTTGTCCCATCACGACCATACCTTTACTGAGGATAGTCGTGAACTGTCGCTGTAAGCAAACGAGAGAGAGAATCATCAAAAACTAAAAGTGAAAACTGGTGAAAAATAAGAGAATAATCCACCCGATCTCATCAATCGGCTGCTTGCCATAGTACTCCATCTACAGAATGTTATAGTACATGCATCAATACTTTTAGACGTACAGTATCCAAACATGAAGACATTGTGTGCTAGAGGGTGAACATCGGGATGTCGTAGATATCAATTTCTCCTACTCTCTTGTTTTAAGAGACTCTGGTAAAAATCTATCCACTAGATAAGGTCATCCTACAAAAGTTGATTAAGGAAAATTTAGAATTTGCTGAGCGTCTTCATAGCCAGCAAAGCCAAATTCACGCCAGCCTGACAATGTTGTTCCGCCACCACGCTGCACGTGTAAAAAGATGCGTTTTTATTTCTGCTACATTGCTGAGTTCTTTTTGATTGGTTGAACGTTTAACTGGCACATATTGATCCTTTTCTCCAGCTAATAATAGGAGGACTTCTTGATTGTCAGAGGTCCCAAGCCCTTCTATTGTGTTTTAATATTTTGAATCAAATCATAAGATGTTTTAATCTGATCAATTGATAACCTCGCTTGTTTTAATTGATAAAATCTCTTGTCATAGCATGCGTGGCAAAACATCAATCCATGTCTTACCTTAAAATTGACTAAAGTTTAAAAATAAAAATAAAAACTGGGTTCAAACAGCAATGGTCAGAGCATCAATCCTTGATAAAAAAAATGTCTAAGCAATAATCTTCTCAATTCTTTTCAAAAAGCAGCTGCTCGCGACAAGGACCTCCCCAAGAGAGTCCCAAAGCTATGATACCTAACTCAAGAAAATAATCTAAAACAACTGCCACCGGCTTTTAAAATTCATTATGAAATGACTTTTCTCTTTTAAAAAGCATTTCCCTTGACGGACCATCAAAATAATGATTATAACCATTATTTCTTAAAAGGAATTGAAAAACCATGAATGAGTTCTTCAGATTGCTGTCATAACCTCAAAGATGAGTAAATTTTCTTAGCAGAAGGTTGTAAGTGACTGCTGGCAAACTTGTATTATCATAAGGAGTTTCATGTTGTTCAAGCAAGATCTCCATAGGCGATAAAATTTTGCAAACGTGTGGATTAATTCTCTATCTGTATCATCCTCTGAAGATAAAGCTGACTCCAAAAAATAAGACGCTGTAATGCGTAATCTCCTTGACTATACGCATCAAGCAAACTCTTTCAAACCTTGTTCCAGGAATATCTTGGTGAGGACAATTAACGGGATCTTCTTCCACTTTCGTTACCTTCAAAAGGAAAGCAAAGACGATTAATTTGTAAAATCAAATTGTTGATTTCCTGTATAGTGATAAAACATAACATTTCTCCTTATCATGTGATAATCACAGTATAGAAGAGCCTTGACAAACAAGCATAAATTCTTATAATCTGTGTGAAATTGAACTATTTTGTCCAGAAATGTTTGGTAAAACAAAAGGAGCCAATTATATGGCACAAGATATCCGCTGTTTTTAAGGTAAACGCGACATTGCTAACTGTGCATCCAACTCATTTTTGAGAAGATTTTAGTAAATTAACTATCCATGGAATTTGATCAGAAAGCGCTTGTCAGCCGTTCAGCATTCTGCAGTCACTACTTGGAGCAAATAACAGATGTTGTGGAGCAGTGGTATTAGCCAGACAATTACCCAGTAGAAACCATATTTTCTCAAAATACCAGTCACGATTGTGAAAACTTAAAGAAAGATTATCTGTAGCAGATGTTATCAATTTATCAAGAAAGGATGCCATCTTCTAAGCTCTTCTACAAAACACCGTGGCACTGCGGGTAATTTCGAAGGAGCACAGTGATAGACTGTCAAACCTATATGACCGTCTGGCAGCCACCACCAAAGACAATGACCGTTTACCGCCTACAACTCTTAGCTTGAGAGTATCACGGCAAATGTGGCGGTCACTCTTGTAAATGGATTAGTGAGCGTGGTCAGCTGAAAATATCTGTCATTTGTGCGGATTGGTTGCGCGATCTTTTCTACAATGCCTGCAAGAATAACTTTCGCGAAAACCGCGACAGTGGTTGGTTTTGCACGCGAAAATAACAAAAAGCACTGTGCTTGACGAAGGATTTCTGCTGCTGGTGACTTTCTCTATCCCCTGCCGGAATCGAACCAACGGCTGCTCCTTAGGAGAGATGTTATATCCATTTAACTTGAGACAAGCAACTCTTTCTATTGTACCCTGAGACTAAGGGATAGATGCATACTGACCAAACTGATTGGAAAACAATTAAATGAAATATCATTCCTTTTCTGCCAATCAAGTAAACACCCTGCGCTCTTCATTTTCAGCATTTCCCTGTCCTTAAGCAAAGTCACCAAAATGGATTTACTGAAAAAAATCTTCTTTTGAGCCGAACTTTATGGCGGTTATAACACCGGTTCTTGCCCTTCAACAACATAAACAGCGGAGGAATCAAATAGTCCAAGTGTGGTTAAAATGACTTTTCCAAATGGTCTCTAAGCTGCTTGAGCAATTCCTGGGCAGGTTTGTAAAATATTCGATGCATTCTCAAAAGCAGCAGTTGCTTCTAATTTAGCCCCTGCATATCAGTAGCCGTAACAAGATGAGTTTTGCAGGTGGTTGATGGATTAAGGCTGATGGATCCGTTGATCCGGTTAATTAAAACATTCTCGGTATATCTCCCGGCAAGCGAATGAGCAGATTAACTATATCACTGTCGGTAAGAACGCCACGCGTGGCTTCTGAACGATCAGCAATATCAATCACTACTACTCTCTATGGCTGCATTTATCTTGAGCGGTCTTTCTTTATCTTTGACTTCTTAAAGCAACATTAACTGAATAGATTTGTGTTGGACAATTCTTTTATAATAAAACTTCACATCCTGCCAGTTGCTCCTAATAGGTACTCTCTTCATACTACTGTTCTCCTTTATGTCAAAGTAAATAACAACATGAACAACAATAATAGCTAAAGTCAAGGTTGCTTTTGCTCCCAAGTACAGTCAATAACTGAACACCCGCAATCGGTCCAAAACTAACACCTAAAACAAAATAAAGGTGTAAAAAAAGAACCCCAGCGATTTGGCGGTTCTGTCCAAACCTTCCCCTAAAATGTAAAAATTAAGAACAATGATTGAAATTCCTTTACAAATAAAAAGATAAGTATAATCAATACATTGAGATATGGACAACAATAATAAAAAGGGATACAAGCGAAACAACAAAGAAAGGATGATGTTTTATATCAAATTTTCTAACTAATTTATCCGCAAAAGGAGCAAACAACATGCCAATCATGCTAAGCTCTTATCTTAAAATATTATCTTTACTTAAATGAAGTATGAACTGAATAACCACTAAAACGGTGTAAGCTACAAATGCAAATAATAAAGTCAGAGCAATCAGATAAAGCGATTGGTACTTTTCCTTAATACCTCCCAATAATGCCTAAACAGTTGAGAAAATAAATTCCTTTACTTTCGGTTAGAAACAGGTGAAACATAACTATATAAGATTAGGGCTGTTAAAATAAATTATTCAAATGTACAAAGACAGCCTGCCAGTTCAACAACCATTAATGTGTAAGCACTCATAATTTGCCGACAATTGCCGAAATCAAAAAACTGGCACTAGCAAGACCTACAACTGTCCTTTAATCTCTTTGAAAATTTTTCCGGAAATATAAACAACAACTGGGGGCAAAAAGCTAGATGCGACTATGCCCTGCATAGTCAAAATCCATAATTAACAAGACAACTGATTGCCAAAAGGAATGATAAAGAGCAACGATAGCCAGATCAACCCTCAACCATGGTCTTTTCTGCCGATATCGATCGAGATAAAACACCAGCAAGAGACTTAAAAGCATAGGCGAAAACGGTTCCCAACCAGCTGTCTGTTCTTGCTAACATGAAACTGCCAGGTAAACAGACATTAAAGGAATCGTTATGGCAATTGCGGCAACAACTATAAGACCACACCATAATAAGAATGGCTAAACTTGTTTCATTTATTTTGAATTGATTTTCTTTCATTTCCAAGCCTCCCGAAACAAATAAACATTTTATGTGAAAAACTACATTGATTACGTATAATATATTAAAGTCAAGAAAAAATTGGTTCTACTCTCAATATTGTAAAATAGAGGTATCAACAAACTTAAAAGGACTTGTTTATGGAAAAAAGAAGCAGATTATTCAGCATTATTAGATGTCAACTTTCCTAAAGTGGTTGTCGGTATCGGTGGGTTTCTAAAATCACTGGGCCCATCCTATTCGAAAAAATCCGTTATTGGGAAGAAAAGGAATCATCCACTCTCAAAAGGAAACGACAAAGGAGACAACCAGAAAATATGATTATATGAATATCAAAAAATACTTTTAATTCGAGGAATGCTGAAGAAGGTTCTGTAAAGCCTCTGTTAAAAAGTGGAAAAACGATCTGTCTACTTTGAATGATATGATCAAAATTGTCAATCATTTTGGAAGACAGGCCATTGAATTCTGAAGACAAATAAAAGAGTGGAACACTTTGGTTTGGTCTTTCAAAATATAGAAAAACTGGGGATGAAGATAATAATTATGAACTCTTAGGGTACCGATATAACGGTATTCTGGGTCTTATTCACCGTCAATAAGATTGAAACCATTTTCTTCAATCTAGACAATCTAATAGACCGTTCCTATTGACGGACTTCCTTGATACGATGCAGCTTTACCTTGCAATGCACGGTATGCATAATTTAGCGCGACCGAACACCATGACGGTCACTTCGATTTTTTCAACGATAGTATTGAGTTGGAAAAACCCGTTCCAACTTTCAACACCATGATCTTACGAACAGTATACATTTCTGAATACCTTGACCCACGGGAAATAACCTGTAAAAAAGAATTTGGACACGTTGTTTGGTTTTCGCTTCGAACAACCTTTGCGTGAACACGAACAGTGTGCATTCAGGGCGGAAGTTAGGGAATGTCTGTGCAGGTTGACTCTGGGTCAAACTTTTGGATTAATGGATTCATTTTTATTCTCCTTCTCTTACTAATCGCAAAGTGCTGTGTCTCAGCGGATTAGCCGTTTCGTGCGTCCATTACACACAAAAAGTATTGTGGCAAATTTCATCTTGATTGTAAAGGAAAATATTTTTAACAGGTATGTGACTCAATTTTAAGAATGCTGCGTTTTCTCAAAAGAAATGCTTCTTTTCTCTAATCTCTAATTTTGAAACGGTAAATAGACGCTTACGATTAACAACATAGCAAGGTCACCGCGATAAAATAATGGTAAATTCTGATAACCAAAGACTTCTACCAGTGTGGTTGAAATTAGACTAAGAAGGTATTACTGCCAAAGACAGAAATATATTGAAACTGCCACAAATTCTAAGGCAGATGAAAAATATGCTAAAACAACAGCAAAGAGAGAACCGATAATAAAGGCGTCACTTCTCCTGTGACCTGCTGCCAGAGTTGTAACTATTGAAAAAGCTTTGCTTGACCAATCATGAACTTAAATTTCCCATCAGAAAAGCCTTGAAATCAATTGGTCCCAAACCAGAATAACGTCCTTGATAAGGACTGAAAAAAGTAAACCAAGCGGCAAGCCAAACAATAATCGATGCTATAAGATTAGAAACGAGCGTTAGCACGCTTACGCAAGCAACAAAAAGCAAATAAATTGCCTGCTAAACCAAAGATAAGGATCTAAAATAAGCAACTGACAAAAACAGTCGATTGTCAAAAGAAATTGTCCTTGACCAGGGTATGTGGTACAAACCAAGACTATGAGAGGTCAAACAGCCGTAAAAGAAGCAATGGTCATTGGAACCAAAGCGAAGAAAGGTCTAGATTGCAGAGCTAATACTTCTAAAGCAAATAGTATGGCTGCCATGGGCGTCTGATACCAACCTGCAAAACCTGCAACCATTCACAAAAACGAAAAATACGCGATTGTTAGGGAAAGAAGGAAATGAATAATCGGCTAAACGGTGAAACTGTCGCCTGGTTGGACAGCGACACCTTCGACTGGCCCGCTGCACCACAAAAGATGATCCAACCATGTTGTGACGCGTAACCATGGGAATGAGGGCGGTTTAGGATATGAGTTGGCATCCTCTTCAAACCACTTGTTGAATATTAAACCATCCCACTTACTGCTTTTAGCACCCGCAGTGAACAAATAAATTGAATGAACCAGCGATTCCCAAAAAGGAAGCCAGTACCAGGATTAGACATCTCTAACAACACTCAAATGATTAAACTCGTCGAATAGTATCAACAAGACCTACAAAGGGCACCAATTAACCATCCCATAAAAGCTAAGTAAGCAAAATAAGTAAGACGGTTTCATTTACTTCTTTTAATCTTTTTCAATCAATGCTTTCTTTTATAATGCGAGAATGATAGAAAGGATGCTTATCTTATCAATGAGTTCTTCTTTTTAATTAATCAGGTGATAAGCAGTGTTTTGTGCTTTCATAAACGCGATTTGTTTTAACTAATGCTGGCAAAACAATACAATAAAAAAGTAAGGAATGTTTTCAAAGCCAAAATTTCTACCGATAAAATTAGTTGTAAAGAACACTGGTTCCTGCCAAATACACTAGCACCAGCCCAAAGCTGCAACAAAAGCGGTAGTGGGATAATGAGACTAATACGCACCAAGTGTTTACCAATGGTGGCTGTTGTCACCCTCACCGCCTTGATAACCTGCTGATAAGGTTGTACTGTTAGGGTAATTTTAAACAACCAATCAAGGGATAGACTGTTCTTTAACCGTAACGGTAACCGTCAGTACTCAGCCGGTAACGCCCGGAACACCAGCAGTAGTAAATAAAACAGCAGTAAAGCCCTACGATCATAATACGTTGATGAGGTCTTTTAAAGCGTAATATTAAACTGGTGGTGTTCTTCTCAGTAAGTAAGCAAATGATGTTCAACTGGCAAAGATAATGCCCTGACGCCATTCCTGAATAAGACGGGGATTTAACGTCATGTGAACTTTAATAAGATGGGTAAATTTTTTAACCCCAATAATTGAGAGAGGTATAGCTGGCAACTGTTTGGTGGAGTATAAGGTTGATAATTCAATCGGTAATAACAAGAACCTCTGAGGCAAATAACAGCTGCCATCGTTTGAAATAAACCTGCAAAGCCAGCAGCGATTCAATAATCAAAAAAACTTCACAAGAAGACTCATTCAAATTTAAAAAACAGGTGAGAACGCGTGAGACAAGCTGCTCACTGCAGACAACCGCCGCTTCTCCGACCGGCGCTGCCGCAAAGATGGAGTTAGCCAGGGTGGAAAAAATGGCTAATGGAACCAATGGTGAATGGTCGCTTCTCTTTCTCAGCAACATCAAAACGAAACTCATTTCCTTTGATGCTTTTTACCCGCCCAAAAACCAGTCATATATAAAACAATCAAAAAAGACCTGCTAAGAAAAGAAAAGGAATCAAGTATAAAAATGCGTTTCTCGAAAAGCAGTCAGAGTATTTGAACAATTCCCATCATATCAACAGATGCCAACCAACAAACCAACTAAAATAACTGCACCGAGATGAACAACAGATGACTATTTTCTTTAAATCGAAAAAGACTTGATCTTAATCCCCATCTAATGCTCTCCTTTGGGCAATTCCTAGAATGTTTTAAAATATCAGCAAGAATAGCTGAAATGGTTGAACGATATGTATCATTGACAATAGGGCACTACTTTTTCAACAAGATTTGTTCGCTTTGTATCTAAGACCGATTTTGCAGTTGCTTTTATAATCAACAACTGACCAACAAAGTCGTCGATAACTAACACTGCACCAATTCTTTATCCACATCATCAATTTGACGACCTAATTTCTTGGTCACGGCACTCTCCTTTATGTGGTATAACAAAAAAATGCAGCGACGCTGGCAATGGATCGTTTATGACAGCCAGTAATATCAGTGCAAGTAAAACAATCGGTATTCATATTTCCTTTATAATGGCGCTGGCCTCAAATGCATAAGGATACTGGTTGGTACAACACCTAAGGTGAGGCAAAAGGCCAACAATTGAAGGTATTTTTGTTGTCCAGAACCATGTAATCAACTAAGGAAGAGGGCAAAGGTATCATAGCCCAATGTCCGGAAACGAATAAGGATTTTTATTTGAGAAGGTCTTTCAAGATGATGATTAATTTACTGTCTCTTTCGGTCAAATCAACACGTGACATCATCTGAATCGAAAAAAATACTAGATATTCCCTAGTATTCGTAAAACGCCAATCGTGATTGGCTTCTTGTTAAAAACAGATAAAACCAGAGACGATAAAAAGGAATGGCGGCTATTGAACTCGTTAAACAGTTAAGTAGAAAAATTAAAGAGATTTTCCGAACGAGGTGAGCTCAGGGATGTCATATCGCTTTTGGGATTGCCAAAAAGAAGCCAATGATCCCAATAACGATAGAGGGACAAAGGCCGCAGGCAATCACGGTCTGATAGCGCGCATCAGGCGATCATCATGTCGTACAGACAAATCGTGGCGTCGTTACACAAGCTTTTATAATCGTATTTGTGACGAATAAGCACTGGCGGTAATCTGAACACTGTTTCTGCCATAAACAATCTGGCAGGACTTGGGGCGGCTGTCTTCGCTCATAAGGTTCATTGTTGAATTGCTTTCTAACCAGCCGAACATTCCGCCTCGCCCGTATGTAGTGCATTTAATTTACAGCGTATTCCATCGGAAGTTCTTTAGTAGCGGATCCATGAAACCATTGATAATCATGGCAGTTCTCTTCTCACTAATCCACGGCTCGTTAATATAATAAACTGTTCTTCAGATAACTTTAAAACCTTTGCTTCGTGCTCAAAGAAACATCTGGTGTAGTTTTCATTGAGATCGTATCTGACTAGACTCGCCATCCATTAAAATCGTGTCACATTCAATATGTGAGTTTGGATGCTGCTGTTTTTTCAAAAGTAACAGAACCTCGATAATCGGTTTTACCGCCGTGTTGTGAAAGCAACTGATTTAGAAATAACATTGGGGATGCGGAGCATTGGTAACCTTGCAGCCTGCATCCAAATACGACCATAATTAACAAAAGACATAGATAAAACAGGGTTCTAAGCCTGCCATTAAAATCGAACAAGGATATTTCATATTAAACTTTGCTGCCTAAGTTACATCAATCCATTCTAAGGTTTGTTTTGTTTGTTCATTTCGTGGCGATTATGAGCAGCTATCGAATAATTTGTGGATGGTGGTTGTAACGAAAAGAGCATCACGGTTGACCAATATTCAACAGTCATTTCATGCAAACTATTGGTTAGTAGGTTGAGCCGTGACAACCTTCAGTGTAATGAATAAGCTCGCTTCTTCCAGCGGTGCATGAGCGAACGATTCAGGGGTATTGTGACCTTCTCGGAACAAGAAATAGGTCTGCACAGAGATGACATTGGGAACCCCTTTGGGAACATAAATAAACGTTCCGCCAACCAGACAGCACCATTTAAGCACCAAATTTATGTTCAACAGGCAACAATGACATAAATACTTTTCTGAGTCGGGATACTCCTGCAAGGCGTATCCGTATCGGTAAAATATTACCATTTTTCAAATTCTTCATATTGGTAATCGCTGAAATATATTGAATACTGCACAGACAACGCTTTCATTGAGATACCTAAACGCTCAAACGTTTTTGATATCGTCGAACATCAATCCCAGCTTCTGAAGGCTGACCGCCTGGTTCTGATAATAAATAACTTCATTGAAATTGATACCAGACGATGGATTGTTTAGGCATGGAATTTGTAAAAAGTTCCAAACAATGTGAAATAATCCAGCATCCGCGAGGTTCGTTTTGATTTCGGAAATATCTCTAACAACTTCTTCTGTCCGGCCCTTTACCTGTTGAGTAAAGAGGCTTGACATCGTCGTGAGCAAGCATAATCTATTCTTCCAATCTACTGCATCACCTCATATCTAAAGTGAACCTATTAACACTGAAGATTAACTTTCTTTTTGTTATACTCTTTTCTCATTGAAAATTCGGTTATAAAACAAAAAAACAAACAGTCTAAACTAAGAGTTGCTTCTTTTATTGATAAGATAACTTATTCTGCCTTTTCAGCAATTTCTTGGGCAGAATTTTCGGTTACTGTCTTCATCTTCCGCTGCTAAGTCAACCTTAACAGATTCTGCCCTTGTCACCCTGTTCCTTCAGCCATTCCAAAATCATCAACAACCTTACAGAAATAATCATAGAGGTGTCTCTGGACAACAACTTCCATAGATTTTCCCAGATAAATCCTAAGTCTTTGCAAACTTCATAAAATCGACAATTTCATCAGAGCTCCGCCATCACCATAAGTATAGCTTGCTACAATAGCAATATCAGCATCTTGAAATTCATCAGCATCAACAGTGGTTGCATTCATCAGCATCAACCGTGTCCTAGCTCCTCAAGTTTCCTGAGCAACAATATCAACAATTCCTCCGTGTTTTCCGTCATACTGTAAAAACAATCTGTGAAAGATATAATACCCTCAAAATAATAATAATTTGATTATAACACAGTTTTCGACTTTTAAAAATTTAATCGATCTGTCATAGGCCTTTTTCAGTTCAGCCAAAAGTTCTGCCTTTTTCAACTATGAGGCAAAAGATGCCTCAATGGCTGATTAAAGTGATAAAAAATCTGTAAACTGGTTCCGAAGCCATCCCTTTGAGCATTCCTTCGTTAAAATTTATTGATGTTGGAGACTGTATTTTGAGTTGTCGTGTTGAGAGGTATTGTCGCGAACTTTCCAACTTCGCTACAAGGCTCTTGATAGGGAAATTCCAGGGGTTGCTGGTTACTGGTTGAAACCCTGCATGCTGCTGCGCTGCGTTTCAATGTTCGTGTGTTGTGGCGTGTTGTG